>JACCDX010251546.1_pt1 | contig 56535 bp, 58 predicted proteins | sample 7449681 | NCBI WGS metagenome assembly JACCDX01 (sample SAMN15323450, study PRJNA562643) | freshwater metagenome | isolation source: river surface water | place: USA:Blue River Watershed | collected 2017-08-18
GAATCTGCTGAAACAAATCCTCTTAATATTGTCTAAGCCGAACATACTTCACATACCTGATAATTATCTTCTCCACTACTCTCCTTCTTTCTCTTCTCTTCCATCTCTCTCTTTTTTGTAGGGTCAATGGTAAATTGTTGTGCTTGTACTTTAGGTCTTGAACGAATATAATAACTTCCTGTTTTTAATCCATGTTTCCATCCATATGTTAATGCACTCGTTAATTTACTCTCATCAGGTTCTTCAAAGAATAAATTCAAACTCTGTGTTTGACATACATAAGGACCTCTCTCTACTGATAAATCAATCAATACTTTTTGTTTAATCTCCCATACTGTCTTATATAATCTCTTTAATTCATCAGGAATTTCTGGAATTCGCTGAATGGAACCATTCTCTGCTATAATCATATCTTTCATCTCTTTATTCCATAATCCTAAATGCATCAAATCATTTACTAAATACTTATTTATCACGACAAAATCACCTGCTAATGTACTTCGTGTATAAATATTTGATGTAATGGGTTCAAAACATTCCGTATTTCCTAATATTTGGGATGTTGAAGCTGTAGGCATCAATGCAATTAATGTTGAATTCGAAACACCATGTTGTTGTATCTCTCTCTTTAAACTATCCCAATCATAACGATTGGAAGGTGTTACACCCCACATATCAAATTGTAATATTCCTTCACTATAAGGTGAGCCTTCAAAAGTAGAATAAGGACCTATCTCTTTCGCTAATTCCATGGATGCTTTTAATGCACCATAATACATGGTTTCAAAAATATTACGATTTATCTCTTTCGCTTCATTACTATCATAAGGAACACGCATTTTCATAAATACATCTGCAAGACCTTGGACACCAATACCAAGAGGACGATGTCTGCGATTGGAATATTCAGTTTCAGGTGTAGGATAATAATTATAATCTACCACACGATTTAAATTACGAACTACAGTCGTCATCACTTCTTCTAATTTGGAATAATCAAACTCATGTGTTTCATCATTTACAAACATTGGAAGACCTAATGATGCTAAAGTACAAACAGCATACTCCTTAGCATCACTGTATAAAGTTATTTCGTTGCAAAGGTTACTATTACGAATAATGCCGACATTTTTTTGTGCAGATTTTCGATTCACATGGTCTTTAAAACTCACATAAGGGGTCCCCGTTTCAATTTGACTGGTTAAAATGAATTTCCATAAATCCATGGTTGGAATACGTCTTTTATATTTTCTCTCTTCTTCATATCTCAAATAAAGAGCTTCATATTCTTCACCATACACATCATTTAATCCTTTGCATTCATCAGGGTCAAATAAAGACCACATAGAATTCTTTTCGAGTAATCTTTTCATAAATAAATCGGGTAGCCACATGGCTAAAAACAAATCACGAGCACGCAAATGTTCTGCACCTGTATTTTTACGCAATTCCAAAAACTCCATAATATCAGGATGATGAGGTTCAATATATACTGCTATAGACCCCGGACGCTTTCCCGATTGATTAATATGTCTCGCCACCTCATTCATCACTCTACAGAATGGAATAATTCCGTTGGATTTTCCGTTGGAACCGCGGATATAGGAATCTTTGGAACGGATATTGGAGATACAAACACCAATACCTCCAGCACCTGCAGATATTTTCGCCATATCTGCAATACCTTTATATAATCCTTCTGTACTATCTTCTAAACCGAGAAGAAAGCAACTGGAGAATTGATTTTTGGGAGTACCTGCATGGAAGAGGGTAGGTGTAGCATGAGTGAAATACTTACGTGACATCATTTCATAACTTTGGATAGCACTTTTGATATCGTCTTTGTGGATACCAACGGAAACGCGCATCCATAGATGTTGGATTCGTTCTACTGTTTTTCCAGAGACTTTCATAAGATAGGCTTTCTCCAAAGTTTTGTATCCAAAATAATCAAATAAATAATCTCTCTCGTAATTCATCACATCATTTAATTTGGATTTATTTCTCATAATAATCTCATAAATTTCAGCTGAAATGAGAGGTGCAGGATTACCATTACTATCAACATTTTGATATAAAATGGAAATGGTTTCACTGAAAGAAGGAGATGTATTTTTGTGATTATTGGAGATGATGATACGAGATGCAAGTTTTCCATAATCTAAGTGTGTCGTTTCGAGGGAAATACAAATTTGTGCTGCTAATTCATCTAATTCGGCAGTACTGACACCATTATAAATTTGACTGCATACTTTTTGGGCAATCAAAATAGGGTTAATGGATTCGTCCATTCCTTGCGAAAGATTCTTAATACGACGAATGACCTTATCAAAAGAGACTTCTTCTTGGTCACCGTTGCGTTTCACGACACAGAAAGTATGTGAACTCATTGTTTTTTTCATATTTTATTCAAATATTTTATTTCTGGATTTCTTTCTTGATTCTTTTTTATATCCCATTTCCCCAATTTTTTATAAATAAACGCATAAATTAAAATTTCAAGAATAAATCTTCAAAATCATCACCTTTTGCAAGATGCATTTCATCAATAAATACAAAATGTCCATATGATTTACTAATTTTTCTCTTTTTCAAAATCATATTATCTTCATTCATTTGTATATGCAAACCATGATGGTAAGAAGTAGTTCTTCGCAATGTTGGCTTTTGGATATCAATAAATTTCCTTTTAAGAGAATGTTGTTGTGAGATGGGTAAAATGGGTGAAAATTCGATGAGGAATGAAATAAGTCTCCACCCTCCAAAGATGAGACGTTCCATCCAATTCATCATGTATTTTTTTATTAAATAGAAAGAAAAAGAGGAGTAGAGAGGGGAATTATCAATTTTTTATAAAAAGGGGAACGTAAAAGAGATTATAACATAGGAAATACACAATTGCATCAAAACAAAGAGTATCATCAAAAAACAAAGAAACGCACATGTAAAAAAATGGGTATAAAAACAGATGTTAAGAGATGATATCGATAGTAATGGAAAAAGGTATGCATCTATGTTATTCTAATAAAACAATGTAATAAAACAATATAGGAACATGATGGAAATGTAGAAAGAAGGTTAGAAAGGAGAGCAATAAAGGTCACTCTCGAAACTGGGCTCATGTTCTGGATGATAGTGTTCAGTTGAATGAAACCTTGTAGTTCTTGATAAAATTCTTTTTGATAAGAATCAAAAAATCTATTTTATGAAGGACATCACTTTCTTTTTCAGCTTCTAATCCAAGAATATCATAAATGATATAACTATACCATTCCACATCACAGACTAATGACATATGAATATAGTCGTAAAAAAACGAATCAATATTCCTGTCAGTTTCGTCGTGTTGTAGCATGGATATAAGTTGATGAATGAGTTTACGAAAATTATTTTCTTGGGTCATCATATCATTCTCGGTTGCATCACACACGTTATCCATTAAATGATTCCACTCTTCTTCACTTTCAATTCCAAATGAAAGGATTTCATACTGTTGGCTCATTGTTGATATAAATATCAATAAAAATAAGTTTGATTTAATATAATTAAATTATTTTTTATTATAAATAAAATTATCTGTAAGTTTTTTTTTAAGATATGAACGTAAAAAAGAGAATATTTTTACGTTAGATAAGGAAATCAAGTAAAAAAAAATAGAAAGAAAGAATAGAAGAATGAATCAAGAGATACAAATCTTAATCTTTTTAATCTTATTTTTGGTATTTATAATCGTTGTACATAAAATGTATATTCAACCATCACAAAAAGAGAGTGTACATGCAAAAGAGGAGGCTAAAAAGTGGGTACAAATGCAACGTGAGATGAATCAACAAGATATTGCATTAAAATCTTCACAATCGATACATAATACAGATATTGATTTGGGGAATACACTTCCAAGTGACCATGAGATAAGGATAGAGGATAGTTTTACGGAACAGGGGGATGATATAAGTAAGACGGAATATGAGAATTTAGTGGAATCGAGTGTGCCTACATTAAATACACAACAATGTTGGTATTCGAAGGAATTTGAGTGTCCCCCGAAAAATGGAAATTATTTACAATGTACAAATAATTATATACCGAAACCGAATCAAAAAAATTGTGATTGTTCGAATCGAACATTTGAGATGTGTCCTTATCCTTATAAGATATCAGAAAATGAATATTATAAGAGGATAGGTTTTGATAGAAAGAAGGAATTTGTAATGCCTTCTTTTATGAATGGAATGCACGATTAATTTCTTTTTCTAATTTATTTTTTTTATTTTCTCGTAATGAACGATGATAAGCACAATCACAATCTTCATCATCAGGGTCACTATCAGTATCATAATTAGGAATAAATGGAGGAGGTGATATATTCATATGAATATTTTGATTAGGAATAGATGAATATTGATTAGAAGGATAATGAGAAGGGATATTAGGTAAAGAAGAATCGGGAGGTGGAGGAGGATAAGAAGAATCAGGGGTAAAATAAGTGGGTGTAGAATGATATTTTGGTTTGGAATGATTTTTTTTCTTATGATGTTTTTTTTTAGATGATGATTTTTTTTGATAAGAAGAATCATTCCATAAATCTTCGATAAATAATTGATTGATAACTTTTTGAAATTGATAAATAAAATCTTTTTTAGGCATAATCTTCTAAAAAAGAATAAGATAAAATTATAAATTTAGGAAGTAATATCATAAAGTATGATTCCAAAGATGGGGTCTTTGATATATAAGAAACTTGGTATCCATTCTAAATCAACATAACGGAATAAAGAGAGAGAGAAATAGAGTGTATCTTTTGTGGTAGTATCAAATTGTTGTACAAAGGCAAAATTAGAGATATTACTAACTCCAATTTTATCTACTAAATTTTGATTTAATTGTAATACATTCATAGCTACAACATTATATTCTTCTCGTAAAGTACTTTGTCCTTTTCTCCATAAAGTGGATGTACTAACATTGATATTAACCCATGAAGAATATAAAGAGTTCCAAATAATTTCTCCTAAAGAATTGAAAATAGGATAAGATTGTAAAGAGATATCATAATTGGGGATGGGAGTAAAATCATAATTAAATAAATCGATGTATGTTTTTCTTTGTTGAGAATCGAATAAATATAAGATACATGCATCATTTTCTGCAGTTGCTCCTTCAAAAAAAGTTTGTAATTGAGATTCTGTTAAATTTGAACTATCTGCATTTACAGGATATGCTTTTAATTTTGGACCAATAATAGCATCAGCTTGAAGTGCATTTAATACGAGAGTAGTAGCAGATTCTCCTTCACTATAAATATAATAAATATTTGTACGTGTTAAAATATATTCATTAATTTTGATTGTTTGTAAAACTAAATCATCACTTGGAGTTAAACGGTAAATATTTTTAGGAATATTTAAAGCAGGAGAAGTACTTTGAGGAGAAATACCAATTGCATCAGGACGAGCTTGAAACCAAGATAAAACACCAGATAAGATAGATGAACGACTAAAACCGATAAAAATACGATAACCTATATTATAATAATAATTTAATAATTTGATAGTATAATTTAAATCACTATCAGTATTGACAATTTGAAAAGGTTCGAAAAGTTCAGTATCTTCGAAATAATATTCAAAAGTAATTTTTAATTGATTGTCAAAATCCACAACTCCATTACCTGTTAATTCCAATAAAGCAATTGTTTTACCACATGGGATAGGTACAGGAGGGCATGGATGGGGAGGACAAGGATGAGGAGGATAAGGATGAGGAGGGCAAGAATGACTATGATGTTTTTTAGAATGATGTTTTTTTGAGCAAGACATTTGTTTCTTCTTTACAGTTAAATGGGAAATTATTCTTTGTTCGAATAAAATATTATTCTAAAAAAATAGATTAAACAAAAGTAGCTTCAAAAGTACCTAATAATGGGTCATTAAAAGTGATATTTAATTTTTCAAAACCATCTTCAATTTCTTTATAGACAACAGTTAAATAAGATGGATATAATAAATCGCGTGTTGTAGAATTAAATTGTAAAATACCAAGATAAGAACCGAAAGTAAGAATATTTTCATATTTTTCTAAATAGGAAATCATTTTCATTCCATTCAAGAGACTTCCAGAATTAGAAGAAGTTTCTTTTTGTAATGTTAAATAATCTGCATTTTTTCTCCATAAATATGATGTATTTGGATATATATTTTGTATTAAAAATAATTTATCATTTAAAATAGATTTAGCACTACCTAATATGATAGGTGCATTTTGTGAAGTAATATCATATTGGTTACCAGAAAATGTTAAACCTGAATCATATAAATCATAATAAGGTTGTTGGTTAAATAAGTATAAGATAGTAATATCATTTGAAGTAGCAGAGGAGAAGAAAGTTTGTAAATCACTAACTGTTAAATTTGATAAATCACTTTTTACTGCATAGGTGTATAAATCAATAGTTGAATGACTTTGTAATAATGTTAAAAAATCGAGACAAGCTAATTCATTTTCACTATAAATATAATATACTTTGGGTGAAATGTTTAATATAGGTAATAATAATTGATATATATTGGAATCATCAGGAGCCAAACGATAAATATTTTTTTGTATATTTAAACTATTAGCAGTGCTTTGTAAAGAAATCCCGATAGCATCGGGATGATTTTCAAACCAATATAGAACATAATTTAATACAGAAGAACGATTAAATCCTAAAAAGATACGATAACCTTCTTTATAATATTTATCTAAATATTTGAGGGTTAAAGAATTAGAACCTTCGGTATTAACGATTGGAAATTTTGATAAATCGGGATATTGAAACCAATAATAATAAATAGATTCGCGAATGGTATTATCGAAATCGAAATCAAATTCTAAGAGAGCAATTGATTTTAAATTGGGTGTAATAGGTGTAGAAAGAGAATGGTTAATTAAATTACATTTTTCTTCTTTATCTATTTTATTTTTGCATCCGCATGACATCTTCTTTATCTATTTATTTGATAGATAATAAAAATAAAAAATAAGATTTGTTAAAATTAAGATGATACTAAATTAGCTTGATATTTTCCCAAAATTGGGTCATTCACCAATAAATAAGAAATTTGATACGAAATACCATCATATAATTGAACTAAAAAACAAGGATAAACAATATCTTTAGTAATTTCATCAAATTGTAATATTCCAAAATGACTTGGAATATTCAAAATTGAAATTTCTTCTACTAAATAATTAATTAATTGCAATCCATTTAATGTAACAATAGAATAATTATATTCTCCTAATGTTTCATATCCTGTTCTCCATATATAAGAAGTTTCAATACCTTTAAAAGAAATAATATTATATTTATTTGCTAATTCAATTGAAGCACTTCCTGTAATAACAGGAGGTTGAATACCTAAAATATCATATTGTTGTCCTTCAAATGTTAAACCTTGAGAATACAATTGAATATAGGGGTCTCTATCTAATAAATAAATTACAATACTATCTGTGGATGAAGAACTTGATAAAAAGAATTGTAAATTAGCAACCGTTAAGTTTGTACTATTTATTGCATAAGATGAAACTTTAGATTCTCCTAATTCTGTCTTTAATATTTCTAATATATTTAACATTGCTACTTCACCCTCTGTATATATGTAATAAACTTGAGAAGAAGCTTCTAATTGTGGTAATACGGGTTCAATAATATAATTATCATTGGGTGTTAATCGATAAATTTGTTTAGGTATATTTAAAACAGGAGCTGTACTTGTAGTAGATATACCAATTGCATCAGGATGTAAATTAAACCAATCTTGAGTGGATTCTACAATAGTAGAACGAGAAAAACCAAAAAAATAGCGATATCCTAATTTATAGTATTTATCTAATAATGCAATAGTTCTTATAATATCACCACGAGTATCCATAATAGGAAATGCTTTAAATTCTTGATTGAAATTTTTCCAATAATATTCTAAAGTTTTTTTAACAATGATATCATTAGAAGAATATCCACCAGTAAGTTCTAATAATGCAATGGTTTTTGGTAAATAAACATTTTTCATTTGTGTTTGTAAAATACTTAACATGATTTATTCCACTTACTAAAGAATAAGAAAAAAAGAATATAAAAAAATGTTTATAAAAATATAGATGGTTAAAAAGAATTTATTTTCGTTATTTGGAAATATGATTTGTGAGAATGATTATACAACACATATATATCCTTTTACCCAAGATTCTTTGGTAAAAATGGATGAATGGAAAAAATCAACAGAACAATTATACACCAAAATAGAAAATGAAGAATGTCTTATCCTTCTTATCAAATTACAATCTCATCATATTCTTTTTCATATTCATAAAATGAAATTAGAAGATATATTTGAATTCTGGGAAAGACTTACAGAAACAGAAAAAATTACATTACAACGGATTTATATTTTTCGTGGTCATGAATATCATCACAAATATACTTTATATAAATTAAAAAAAAGATTTGAAAGAGAAAATATAATAAATAAATGTATATATTTAGGTTCTTTACCAAAAAATATGTATATAGGTATGAATGAAAAAGGTTTATTTTCAAAAATGAATGCAAAATTATAGATATTCTTCTTCTTCTTCATTTTTCCTTTCTTCCAATGGAAAAATAGAACATTGTAAATAGTTTCGTTTGTCAAAATAATAGAACCAATGTACATGATTATTTTCACGAACTATATTTTTATATTTATCTTGTAAGATTGGAAAATATTTTACAGATAATCTTGGATAAACAGCTTTATATTCTTTTAATAATTGTACTATATATTTATTTAAATGAATTCGAAAATAATCCATATATAAATATTTATCTTCCATAAATAATCCATTTCGCATTTTCAATGCAAATATTTCTAAACCATAATAATAACTATCGATTCGATATTCATATTCATGATAAAAAAAGCAATCAAATAATTCAGTCTGTAAAAAAGAATTAATTATTTTTTCATCTCCAAATAATATAATTAAAGATAATAGTTCATTTCGTAAAAATTGACTTTTACAATCAATATAATAAAAATGCAAAATATCATTTCGTGAATTATCAATTAAATAAAGTATCCAATTTATATTAAATATAGGGTCATTTGTAGGAAAATTTTCAAGATAACAAGTTAAATTTATATAATGTTTGTATTCATCAATATTGTATTCAGGTAAATGACAGAAGATGAGTGAAAAAGTAAAATTATCCATATATTGCATAATCTGTATTTTTGTATCTTGTGAAAGAATGTGCATCTTTTAATTTCCTTCAAGAATATTCTTTTCAATTTTTTAAATAATCATTTTTTATTCCAATTGAATAAAAAAGAAATCTCTTTCTTTAATAGAAACTAAAATATGACTCTTTCAACCATGGTTGTCGAAAACTTTATTCAAACATTTTTCCGTTCTCCTTATCCTATGTCTGGTGGTATGAAAAATACTGAAGTATCTTCCGGTAAATTTATTTTTCTTCTTATCACTTTTTTTATTCTTATTCTAATTAAAGCATTTATTGTATATTTAGGATATAATTATATGGCTCCACGAATTATATATTCTCTTTCGATAGAAAAGAATATGTCCCTTGAACAAATTCAATCCAGATTCCATCCTATCACTTTTGTTGAATCTGTTATCTTTGTCATCCTCATGAACACTCTTTTTTCAAGTTAATATTCGAGGTAAAATCAATAAAAATGTGACCTAAAGGTCACATGCGGTCCATAGGGCCACTCGAGGGCTGGATGGAGCAACGCTCCACCTGCCCGAAGCTTAGCTTTTTCACCTACTTTTTTCAATATAAAGAAATATTTAAATTCTTTATATTCATTTTTCTTAGTAAAAAATAATCTAATATAAAGAAACATATATAAAAATGCGTTTTATTGGAAAGAAGGATTTGAGTGGAGAAGATAGAGAGATGGAAGAACAAGGATATTTGGATTTATTACAAGAAATTCTTGAAAAAGGTGATTATCGCCAAACACGTAATGGTGCAACCTATTCTCTTTTTGGAAGAACATTGCGTTTTAATCTCAAACATCAATTTCCTCTTTTAACTACTAAAAAAATGTTTTTTCGTGGAATTATTGAAGAATTACTTTTTTTCTTACGAGGTAATACCAATTCCAAATTACTTGAACAAAAAAATATTAACATCTGGAAAGGTAACACTTCCAAAGAATTTATTCAATCCAGAAACCTTCCCTATGAAGAAGGTGATATGGGACCTATGTATGGATTTCAATGGTTACATTTTAATGCAAAATATGAAGGTATGAATAAAAATTATAAAGGAGAAGGTTATAATCAATTGGAAAAAGTAATTGAATTATTAAAAAATGACCCTTATAATCGAAGAATATTAATGACAACTTATCATCCAAGTATGGCTGAAGAAGGTGTATTATATCCTTGTCATGGTATAGTCACACAATTTTATTGTCGTGAAGAGAATGGAAAAAAGATGATAAGTTGTTATACTTATTTGCGTTCAAATGATATGTTTTTAGGTTCACCTTTTAATATTGCATCTTATGCAGCTTTAGTATATATTTTATGTGAATATTTAGGAGATGAATATCAACCAGATGAATTAATAATGGGAATAGGAGATTGTCATATTTATGAAGAACATGTGGAACAATGTAGAGAACAGATAAAAAGAAAACCAAAATTATTTCCCCAAATGAAAATAGAAATGAAAGGAGAAATCCAAGATTTAGAATTTTCTCATTTTGAACTTTCTAATTACGATTTCCATCCAACCATCAAAGCTGATATGAAAGCTTAAATTTCTTTATATTCATTTTTATTTTCAAAAATGAAAAGAGTACTTAAAAAGATTTATTTTTTTATATTTTTGGAAGAAAGTAAATTTAAAAACAGAGTAAAATTATATGATGTTCTTATAGAGATTTCAAATGTCATTTCAAGGAAAACAAAATATCAATGTATCCTCTGTCAATCCATCTAGCAATTTTTATAATCAATATTTATTAAGTAATCCACAATTAAAAAATATGCAACATATGAGTCCTTATGAGAGTCCAGCAAGTGATGTTATGTTGCGTAATGTTTTAAAAGACCAATTTTCTTTAAATTATAGTGATTATGAGAAATTGAAATTAGCAGAACAATATAATCAATTATATTTAAATTCATTAACAGATACAGAAAAAGAACGTATTTCACAAGAAAATAAAAAAGTATATAACATGTCACTAAAATTATTAGTTGAAAATGCAAGTCGTGTGTATATTCAAATTATTAATGAATTATCAAATTATTTCACTTATAATGATGAAAAGAATTTAAATCAAATAGGATATATATTATCAAAAGGTGAAAATATGATATATGTAGGTTTATTAATTGTAGTGATAGCATTTAGTTTATGGTTAATTGATATTACTTCTTAAATTCTTTTTTATTTTTATTTTTATTTTGAAAAGAAAATAAAATATCGAGAAAAGATAGAAAGAAAATGATTTTACCTTTAGAAAATAAAGTTGAACAAATAGACCGTGAAATTATTCCAAATGCTGTATATGACCTTGTTATTGAAAGAAAAACTCTTCAACTTAAGAAATATCTTGAACAACATCCCAAATTAATGTTTAATATTGCTAAATTCAATCAAACTCTTAAAGTAAGCAATCAATATGCAAGTGATAATAAATGTAATTGTGCTTATCAACTTCCTTGGGTAACTAAATATGGTGCAACAAATAATCTTGGTAAATCCATTTATTTATCTTTTACTCAACAAGTTGAAATGTATCGTTACATGATACGTTATTGGTATCCTTATCCTAAAATTTCAAATATGAGATATTTATCAATGGTAGCATTAGGTACATTACAAGAATTAAAATTAGCAAAGACAATGATAGGAGAGGGAAAGAATCCTTGTGTAGTGGGACAGAAGGATGTGATAGTAGGAAAAACATTTTCGAGTAATTATAAATTTATACAATATTTAGATAATCATTATATATGGTTGTAAAATGAATTTTTATAAGATAGTTTCTTCAAAAAATATTATGAAGAAAGGATAGAAGAATGAATGAAATGGACACAATTGTTTATAAGACAGAAATTGAAGAATTAAAAGAAGAGATTGAATATATGATGGAAGAGAATGAAAAGATGCAAATGAATGAAGGATTTTCAAAAGCATCATGTTCTATTCAATTACCTATTTTTCAAAATCCATTATTTTTATCAGGTCCCGGAAATACTATTCTTTCTAAATTTTATTCCTCTTATACACCTGATTTATTTCGACAATGTTGGTTGTCACCTAATATAAACTATCCACAAATTTGTCCTAATGTAAATATAAATAGTAATGTGACATCTTATTTACAAAAATTAATTGAACCAAATTTGATAAAAGCATTTTTATATTTTGGTTTTTCATCCAATATTTTTACAAATTATAATATACCGATTGGAAAAAGAAATCCTGAAAATGAATCTTTTTTACTTTTTCTCAATGATTTCAAAAAAAATCTATTTACTCAAAATTATGGAAATTTTGATGGTTTTGCCTTTTATTTTATTAATAAATATCCTTCTTATACATTACTCTATCAAATATCCATCTTTATACATCAAATTGGAAGATATCATTTAGCAAGTTCTGTTGGAACTATTGCATGTAATTATCGAATTCCTTGGGAAGCATCTGCATTATGTATTGATAAAATATATACATTAAATGAATTAAATTTTACATTCAATATAGCATTAATGAATAATATCTATCAAACTTATACAGTTTGGTCATCAAATCCAAAAAATAATAAATTAACACTTCTTACATTTTTTTTAGAATATCGAAGTTTTTTCGAAATTTTAGATTATACCAAAGAAGTTTTAACGGATGTTGTTTTACAATTCAGTTATCAAAGTACCAAAAAAGAATATTGTATCAAAGAATATATGAAACCAAAATATTATCAAGAATGTCTTCGTCTTTATGAAATTTATAAAGAGAATAAATTGAGACTTAGTTTTTAGGAACTAATATATAATCATCTCCTGCATAAGATTCCTCAATAGGTACTAATTGATAATTGCATTTTCCTAATAAATATTTCATAATAGGTGATTGCATATCTTGATTATATTTTGATTTTAAAAATTCAATAAAAATAACAGGTTTATTTCGTGATATGGTATCTTTAGCTCCTTCTAAGACTTCTAATTCCATTCCTTCTACATCAATTTTGATTAATGATATATTATTCAAATGTAATGAATCTAATGTAATAATTCCAACATCTTGTTCAATCTTTAAATCTTTATCTTCTTGCAAATCACTTAATCCATCTAAAGAAACTCTTCCATATGGTTTTTTCATACTTCTATCATATGTTTTTATTTTGATTACTTCATTCTTTTTACCTAAACCTTTATTAAATACACATACTTTATCTTGAATTTTATTTGCATCTGCATTCATCATAACAATATCCCAATAAATAGGTTCAAAAGAAAATACTTGACAATCTTTTGAAATGATATTTGCGAGTAAAATGGAATGAGTACCAAAATTAGCTCCCACATCAATCACATTGGTATTTGCACGATAATATTTTTTAAAATAAGAATTCATAAATTCTTCCCACCAGATTCCTTTTTTTAGAAATTGTCCAATACCAACATCAAAACGAAGATAATATATTTTTTTATGATGAATTTCATTAAATGAAATCACATTTGAAGAAGGAATGGGTTCAGGATAGAAGAGTTGATATTCTATTTTTAAAAAGTGGATACCATAATTTTGTTTAAAAAATTGTTGAAGTTGGTGAATAATTTTATCATTTTTATGATTTAAAATAGACCATACTTGAAAATAAAATTGATGAGTACCTCTACGAACTTTATATTTTACAGAAAATCCTTTGATATCTGTATATTTTTTTAAAAGTTGGAATAGAAAAAGAAAGAGAGGATATAATTTAATTGTAGATACAAAGGAGAGTTCAAAAGAATAATATCCACCATTTTCAAATTGAATATCTTCCCATTCAGGTTTATAACCACTTTCAAAAAATGCAATTTTTCGTAAATTAATATTTTTGGTAGAAAAATTATTTTGATTATTTTGTAAATGTGAATCATGTGATAAATATTGGGATTCAAAATCAATATGATTATATAAAGATTCTAATTTTTGAAATGTTTTTTCATTATTTTTAATTTTTTGTTGATTTTCAAGAAATTCTTTCGGTTCATTCTTTTCATCTTCATAATTAAAAAATAAATGATACGATATATTTGATGATTTATTTTTATTGTTCATTCTATCTATATATGATTCATATTTATTCATACAATAAATATTTCTATACAAAAAAAAATAAAATTAGATTTTCGTAAAATCTGTAATTAATCTCTTATCAATATCCAATTTTTGGAAAATATAGAAATAAGGATTGGGAATATATTTCATAAATGAATAATTAGATTTCATATAATCATGTATGGCTAAATCTGTTTCATTGACTACTTTCAATATAATTAATAATCCATTTTCTTTTAATAATAAATTCATAAATTGTAAATATCCTATCATTCTATCAAATGCATATGACTTTTGTATAAAAATAATATCAAAATAAGAATCACTATGTTTTTTTAAAAGATTTGGTAATAAAGTAATTGGGTCTTCATCTGTAATTTTATAATTTGATTTTTTCATATGTTGAATATATTGAATTCCTGTATTTTCCCAAACATCTTTTTGTTCTAAATCACTTACTAATAAATCACATGATTTCATTTTTTGTAATATTTTAATAAAAACAGAAGTAAAAATACCATATCCCATACCTAATTGAAAAATATGTTGTTTTGTTTTTTTATGTTTTTGAAGTTGTTTTGAAACAATTTGATGTAAAGTATTGATTTGTTTTTTATATATTTTTTCTAAATGAGAATATATTTTATCATTTGTTATTTTAACATCATAAGATGATTCTAATCTTGATAAGAAATAAGGAAAGTATTTTGATTGAAAATCAAAAAATAAAATATCCTGAATTCCTTTTTGTAAGTAATTTTCAACTAACTGATTTGTATTCTCTTTAATAATATTATTTGTTTTTTGATATTCATTTTGTAAAATAAATTGATAATAAGATGATAATGCTTTAAATTGAATTTTAGGATAGATTTGAAATGTTTTACTCTCTTTGATTTTTGTAAATTCTTGTTGTGAAATAATATTATTTCCACGATATCCTAAACAATAAAAGATATTTCCATTCATGATAATTACTTTATGAAAAAATAAGGATAATAAATAAATGATTTCAATATATTTTTTTTGACAAGGTTGAAAATAAAAAGCAAAAAAGAAATTTCCACCTAATTCTAATCTTTCATATAATTTTTCAATCACAGATAAATAACTAAAGTATAAAATATCCAAATTACCACAATAATTATCCATTGCAAGTTTATAATACATGTCTGGAGAAATCCAAATGGAAGAAATTAATTTATATTTTATTATTTTATGATTATTTTTATTAATAGGTTTATTTTCTCCATCATATTCTTTAATTATACAACATGGTTTATCTTTTATTATATTTTTTTGTTTTAATAAAGAATTGATACGCAAAGATAAATGTTTTTTTTTTAACATTCGAAAAAGACCTTGATAAAAAGGTGTTAAATCAAATAAAAATAATTGTGTTTCTTTTAATTGGAATTGTTCATACTGTTGAATATCTTCTTTTTGTTTTTTAATTATCATTTTTGTTTTATCCAATTTTTCAAATGATTTTGTTTTCCATGGAAAAGTCAATGGTTTATTATAAATAATTTTCTCAAATGTGTGAATTGGATATTCCAATATAAAATAATTACCTAAACTCATATGTTTATGCCTATTCTTTCTTTCGATATATTTATAAAAATGTAAAATTATTTTTATAAAAAATGTTTAAAAAATAAAAAATTAGAAAATTAGAAAATTAAAAAATCAATATCATAAAATCTATGTTTGAATACGAGGAACTATATGCATTGCTGTTAATTCTTGAATTAATAACTTACTTGCATATGGAATCTGTACCTTTGTAAATCTTGTTGTATTGTCTGAGTACAATGATTTATAAATTCCCTTATCAGGATTTACTGGACTAATCATTCCTGTCTCATTATCAATCCATACATAATATTTGTCTGAGTTATCAAAGAATCTCTCCTTCAAAAATTGCACTGAACCATGTGCTATCATAGCATCACGCTCCATTTCACCAAATCTAAGACCTCCATCTCTGCTTCTTCCCTCGGTAGGCTGTCGTGTAAGTAATTGATAAGGTCCAGTACTTCTTGAATGAATCTTTTGTGAGACTAAATGTTTCATTCTGTAATAGAAAGTAGGTCCAATAAAGATACTTGCAGTAATCTGTTCTCCCGTTCTTCCATCATACAATATCTCATTTCCACTTCCATGATATCCTAATTCTTCCATCACTTTGGATATCTCTTCTACATTAATATCACGATAAGGTGTTGCATCCATTTCACAACCCGCTACTGCACCCACCTTTCCAAATATACATTCAATCAACTGACCAATTGTCATACGCTTGGGCAAACCCACTGGATTTACAATTAAATCAGGTACCACTCCATCCTTTGTATAAGGCATATCTTCTTGATTATACACGATACCAATAGTTCCCTTGTTTCCCTCTACTACCCCTAAGTTTCCAAAGGGGGATAGACTGTATCTTAAGCCTGTTCAGGATGATTCGTCCATCATCACAAGCCGATTGCCGTGCGGTCGTTGAAGGAGTAGCATATATCTTATCATAACGATACTTAGCTACTTTACCCGCGGATGACCCAATCCTTAACATTATTACCATACCCGACGCATTTCACGTGGCCATCTTTTGATTTCTCAAAAAGACTTGGTAGTTAAGGCTCTAAGGGCTTCCCCGTCATTATAAGCAATCTTGCAAGAGCTATTCACTCTCACTAACACCTAACACTAAAAAGGAGTCTTACTATTTATCCAAGAACAGAGCCTTTTGTTCTTGGTAGGGTATTTTTCAACACTAAATTAATGTCTGGAATTTCCACACCATACTGGTTTCCCGTTTCTTCTTACATATACAATACCACTTGATACTGTACAACAATATACCTTTCCTTTGTACTTTTCTAAGTAATCTTCTTTTTTATTTCCATTTACAATGGGTGAAACTTCTGTTGAATCACTATGAGTCATACAAACATATTTCTTACCAATAACTTCTTCTGCTAAAAGAATTTTAAAATCTTTTTCACCTTCTTCACGAATCCACATTCTATGATTTTGTGTGACTGCAATATCTAAATATTCATTATTTACTCTATATAATTCTCCATCAAAATCATAATTCATTACTTCACTTGGTTTTTCATACACCAATGTATTTCCATTCACAAGTGTCGCAACTTCATCATCTCTCGTCAAATCTCTAAAATAAATCCATCCACGATTCTTTGTAAGAATCTCAGTCTCCTCATCATAGCAACTAAATTTGTCTCCAATCTCTGGTCGCATATCAGTGCGGATTCTTACTTTTACAAAGTTATATCCATCACCATTGGAACTCTTATACACCATATCCACAATACCTGATTCATTGGAACGAACACTTGTACTCATATCACGGAATTTAGGGTCTTCACCTTCTACTGCATTCTTCAATGCAGTCACCTTTCCAATAATAATATCATTCTCTTCCACATGAGAACCCACTTTGACAAATCCATCTTTATCCAATTTATCATAACTTCCATGACTCATCTTCTCCGTCTTCACTTTACCATTCGAATAAAACTTCTCAGGTTTCAAAAACTTCTCATCTTCCATTAATGCCGAATTCTTCTTCTCTTCATCTTTGTAAGTACGATAAAAACTACTTCCAAATAATCCTCTATCTATCGCTGATTTATTAAAAATCATCGAATCTTCCTGATTATAACCCGTATAACAAGCAAAAGCTACTATCGCCATTTGACCTCCCGGAATGTCTGAGCTATGAATATACTTCGAAGGAATTGTATTTACCACTGGCTTCTGGGGATAATGCAAAATATGTGCTTGTGTATCCATTCTCTTACGGAATGCCGTAGAATAAATTCCTAATGCCTGCTTTCCCATTGCACCTTGGAAAAGATTTCTTACTCCCGCATTATGCTCTGAAAATGGAATATTTGTTGCTAATACTCCCAAAATCATCGATGGATGAATCTCACTATGTGTATATTTATAATACGAAAAGTTATCCATCTTATTCTGTTTCAAATTATGTTGGTCCATCGAAATCATCAAAGTATCTGATTCCTCCACATCCACATACTCAATCACTGCATCACTATCATCCAAATTATCCAATGTCATCGTTTGATTCTGCGATTTATCCAACTTTCCCAAAATAATATCATTCCAATTCAACTTCTCCCTCTTTATCTTCTCCACATACTCATCCGTAATCACATAATCATTATCACGAATAATATATAAAGGTCTGCACAATCTTCCAGCATCCGTAAAAATAATAATCTCATTTTTTTCGACATGCCATGCTATCGATGTATAAGGATTTAATAATCCCAAACGTCTCATCTTTCTCAAATTTATCACCAACTGATTCGGTTCAAAACTCTGTCCATACCAATCTCCATTCACAAATACCTTCACACTATCCATTATCTCCCTCGGTTCAACACTCTCCAATGTGACCACTCCCAATTCATCCAAATACTCTTTTACCACTTCCGGATTACTAGGAATCGTAATATGACACATTAAAGCCATATTCTTTACAATACCAATAGGAGCACCTTCTGGTGTTTCATAAGGACAAATCACACCCCATTGTGTGCAATGCAACTTACGAGGTTCCAATGTCTTCATCGTCTTGTCCATCGGCAAAACAATACGACGCAAATTCGATAATGTATATAAATAAGTTAAACGCATCAATGTCTGTGATACACCCGTTTTCGGTTTCGAAGCATTCTTCAATCCCCACGAACCATTCGATAACGAAAATTTCAATCCACTCTCTATCTCATTCGGTTTCAACTTCTTACTTAAATTATTCTTCAAATCATTAAATTTACCACTCATCATATCCTTATCACAAGATGTCTTAATCTCTTTCACAAACTTCGCAAATAAACTACGGAATAATTGTGACATCAACTCACCACTCGATTCCACTCTCTTATTCATAAAAGAATCCCTATCATCATAAGGTAATATTCCCAAACTACATTTAAATAATTTACTAATCATATATCCCAAGAAATATGCCTTCTTTATCGGGGAAGGACCCACCTGTGGGAATAATTCTTCACAAATCGTTTGATATACATAAGTCAATTTACATTGCATATCATCCTTAAATTTCGCATACTGCATTCCCGTCATATTTCTTGAAATAAATTCTAATGCTAACTTCTGGGATGAAATCAACTTCGCTTCTTCAATCGAAGCATTTAACATCTCCATCAATCTCGCATTCGCAGGATTCTCAATATCATGAACAACCATCTCATAAATACTTCTATCACTCACCACATTTAATGCCCTAAATAATATCACCACCGGAATCTCCTGTTTCAATCTACGAAATTTAATCTTCAATGTATGACCACCCGAAATCTCCTCCTTTGTCTTCATCTGCAAATATACAGGTGATACATTCGCAGGACTATTTGGATGCACACAATGTATTTCCACCTTCTCTGAGTATTTCGTCTGTTGCCCTTTAATCTTAAAAGATAAGACCTTATTCTCAATTCTCTTCTCCTGACTCACAATCACCTTCTCAACACCCTTAATGATAAAATATCCACCTTGGTCATAAATACCTTCACCCATCTCCTCCTTTGTTAAATTCGTTTGGTCTGATAATACACAGAATTTCGAACCCACCATAATCGGTATCTTTCCACAAGGATATTTCTCCAATGTAGGAAAATCTTCAATATGCTCCTCACCATTCGCATCAATGGTAATCAATTTGTGATGAATATCAATATATAAACTTCCCGAATATGATAAATTTCTCAATCTCGCATCATTAGGATACATCGGCTTATGCGGGGCATCATATAATACCGGCTTTGACATATATACCTTTCCAAAATCTACCTGATAAACTCGCGTATGCATCTGTAAAGTCTCATCCCAAGAATCTTTGTCATAAATTTTCGTCACAAACTCCTTTTCACGAACAATCGATGGAATCTGGTTTGTCATAAAATAGTTAAATGACGACAAATGATGAAGAATCATCACATTATCCTGCTTGAAATAACTATCAATAACACTCCATGCACCATCTTCCCAATGAAACGCAGAAGGTGATTCTTGAACTTCCTGTTCTTTTACCTCCATATCTTCCATGTTAATTTTCTCTTCGTTAGTTGACATTTTATAAAGACTCTCTATACTATTATATAGTCTTTTTTTATATCAAAATAAATCATCACTTAAAAAGAATCAATTTTTCTTTCATTTCGATAAAAATAAATACATTCTATATTCACTTTTCCATTTCCCCAATTTATTATAAAATCAATTCTTTAAGTACCTTACAAATGGGTCATTTTTATGAATATAAAGAAATCTTCATTTCTTTAAGTACTCTTTCATTTAGGTATTTTATTTCAATATAAAGAAAAGACGGGTAATGCCGAGAGTTGTACGAAAACAAGTATTGTGTGAAATAGCTAAAACACACAAAGCCATTTTTCGCGATAGATTCGGCTATTTATTTTCCTAAAATAAGAATTGCATAATTTGTATCGGTTTTCTATTTTTCGTTTCATTTGTCAAATTCTATTTTGTTTCACAATCAATATTTTGATTCTTACTCACGAATCACACTCCCCGAAAATCTCCCACAATTCTTTCATTTCTTTAAGTACTTTTCATTTCATCAAAAATTATATTATAAAAAAATATTTCATAGAATGAAATATCAAGACTACATATCATATTGAATTCCATTATGATATCCTACATTTTGAAAATGCACACCAAAAGACAAATCCGTACTTTGTATATAAATACGATATTGTGGAAACTTTTTTGATAATTCACGAAAATAACGAAAAGGAGGTGAATGTAATGTCTTAAATTCAAACAATAATCCCTCTTTTACATCACTACATACCATATCATACAAATTTGATGCACTTCCCCAATGTGTTATACACTCTTTAGGATGAATCATTGGAGGTAAATAGATTAATTTAGCAAAATTTAATCCATCTGCTTCACAATAAAATGCATTTTTTTCCATAAATGTATCACTTGGAATATGCACAAGTACTGTATTTAAACATTGACGAAAATATTCATGTTGATATGTATTCAATGCATGTGTATTCGGTAATTCACGTTTTGTTGAAATCATCTTTACGTTCTTCGAAAAATAGTAATGACTACTGTAGTTTTTTTGTTCTTTCCCTACCTATTCCTCTTTTTTCCAAACTTTCTTTATTTCACTTTTTTCATCCTTTTTATCCTAACGTAAATCAACTATCCTCCAATTGATACCCCTTCTCAAATCGTATCGTCTTCACATCATTCTCATCTATTTCAAACTTTCTCTCCTCTTCCTCATATTCCAACAAACAATACCGATATTCCTCTATTTCACCATTCTTCTCATATTCTAACCTCTTCGGCCATCTTCCACTCTTAAAATCCTCATACGCCTCTATCATCTGTTTTACCGAATTTCTTACACTCATTCCTCCATTTCCACAACAATGCGATGTAATAATCAATCTTTCAAATTCATTCTTCCCTTCTACCCTCCTATATTCATTAATTTGTTGAAATAATATCAATGCTGATAAACATGATATATATGCATTCTTTGTATGTGCTATACTCGATGAATTATACATAGTAGGTGACACAATAATTCCTGAATGATTCTTCTTATTTTCAACAAATAAAGAAGAACCTACAGGTAAAACATAATCACCACGATAAGAAACAATCGCCATCTTCTTTACATCTCTTTGTACTCTTTTATCAATTTTAGGAAACATTTGACGAGACATAATATAATCAATTCCACCTTCCATTCTTACTAATGAATTCGAAGGAGATACAAATATCGTATTCTCTTTTTCAATATCTTGTATCTTTTGAAAAAAAATTTCTACATCTCTATGATTCTCAAAATATGATTCCATTCGGTCACACCATTGTGCATTTTTACTTACAAAACATATCATCTCTGTTACTTTTTTATAGAATCTTTTCATTTCACCAAAAAACGCAGAGTATAGAAAGAAATCTTATCGTTGTGCTTAGTCTCAGCAGGTGGGCTTCGCCCATCCAGCATCGCGCGGACCTTTGTCCGCATGCGAACTTTAGGTCGTATTTTATGACCATCTCTTGGTAATATGATTTATTTGTTCGTATAAATCAGGAAAAAAATATAAAAAGAAAGATAAATCATGAAAGTACTTGTTTATGGACATCGAGGATGGATTGGCGAACAATTCATCCAAATCTTACAAAAAGAAAATATCAACTATCATCTTGGCTCCTCTCGCGTTGAAAATACCGATTCATTAAAAGAAGAAATCGATACCATCCAACCCACTCATATCATCTCTTTTATTGGAAGAACTCACGGACGCATCGGCGAAAAAGAATATACCACTATCGATTATTTAGAACAAAAAGGAAAATTATTCGAAAATGTTCGCGATAACCTCTTCTCTCCCATGCTCTTAGCCATCTTATGTCAAGAAAGAAATATCCATTATACTTATTTAGGAACTGGTTGTATCTTCGAATATGATGATGAACATCCCTTTGGAAAAGAAATCAACGGATTCACTGAAGAATCTCTTCCTAATTTCTTTGGTTCCTCTTATTCTATTGTAAAAGGTTTTACTGACCAACTTATGAAACTTTATGAAAATAATGTACTCCAATTACGCATCCGTATGCCCATTACCGATTCTAAAAACCCACGTAATTTTATCACCAAAATAACCACCTACCAGAAAGTATGTTCCATTCCCAATTCTATGTCCGTTTTACCTGAATTACTTCCCATTGCTTTGCAAATGATGAAAGATGGAAGAACAGGTACATACAATTTTACAAATCCAGGACTCATTTCACATAATGAAATCTTACAAATGTATAAAGATATTGTCGATTCTTCATTCACTTGGGAAAATTTCACTATGGATGAACAAAATCAAATTCTCGATTCCAAACGTTCCAATAACTTCCTCAATACCAATAAATTAGAATCTCAATATCTCGTCAAAAATATCAAAGACTCCGTTCATGATATGCTTCTCTTATATAAAAATCACATGTAACGATTCAATTCTACTTTCTCTACTAACACTATATCCAATAAATCATATATTGTATCTACCACATATACATCCAACATCTTATAACGCTTACATGTATATTTATTTTTTAAATATGATTCTTCATCTATTTCCATATATGAAAATGATTCACTACCCATTCTACCAATTACAGGTGTCAAATCCATACATTTCATAGAACTTGACCTCTGTAATAATCTCCTCTCATCTTTCTCTTTTCTAATTAATGAATCCAAATCTTCTTCATTCTCTCTACATATGACCACTGCACGAATTCCACATTTCATTGCACCTTCCAACTTCGAATGTAATCCTCCTATCTTTGTTAAATTTCCCAAAAAATCTGCTTCTCCCGTTGATGCTATATCATTCTTTACTGCTATATTCATTAATCTTGAAAATATACTCACTGCTATAATTCCCGTTGCCGATGGACCATCCTTCTGTGATATCGAACCTGCTAACACATGCAAACCCTTATTTATATTCTTCAATTCCTCTTTTTTCACTTCTGGTAATAAATTATAAGCTAAACTAAATGCAACATCTACAGATTCTTTCATCGAATCACCCATCATTCCTGTCATTTTTTCTATCTTTAACTTTCCATCCCCATTATAAGTATAAATCGTTTGAATTCTAGTAATTCCACCACATAAACCACTGGAATATGCATATAAACCATTGGAAACACCAATAAGAGGTTTTTTATGTATTTTATCATGTGTTACTTTTGGTTTATCTGTCATAAAAACATCAATAAATTCTTTTGTTACATGAAATGGAAACTCAGTGATTTCTCCCTGAATTTTCATTACATTGATTTCACGAACTATATTCAATAATATCTCTTTACATCTTCTACAACCACTCTCATTCGTATAAGATTCAATTAAATATTCTAATACTTCATGTGAAAAATAGATTTCATCCATTGTAAATCCAACATTCTCCATGATTTCAGGTAATATATAATTCTTACTAATCACCACTTTCTCCCGATTCGATAAACTCTGTATCTGTATCTCCTGTATTCTATCTTTTAATATTGGATCCACTAAATCTCTATCATTATATGAAAATACAAATAATACTCGTGATAAATCAATTGGTATCGATGCAAAATATCTATCAAAAAATTCCGTATTTTGTGTCTCATCCGTTATATGTGTCAATATCGATGCTATCTCTTTTCCATGTTCCGTTTTTGATACCTTATCCAATTCATCAATAAAAATAATTGGATTCATACATTTTGCTTCCATCAATGCATCCACGATTTTTCCCCATGTAGAACCTAAATAAGTATAATTATGTCCTTCCAAAAAAGAACCATTTGAACTTCCACCAATAGGTACAAAAATTAATGGACGACTCTCTCCATTCTCATCAACTAAACATTTAGATAAACCATGTTTTAATAAACTTGTTTTACCGACTCCAGGAGGACCTTGTAATCCAATAACACTTCCTTTTTCATGATTACCATTTATCCATTGAGCAATGAGACGTTTCATCTGTTTTTTGGCTTCAAATTGTCCATAAGTGCATTTATCTAAAATATTTTCTACATTTTGTAAATAATCTCTTTTTTTATGTTTTAATTCATTCCATTCTACTAAAAATTCATAAAAACGTTTCATTTGCCGAAATACAAAATTCATAAAAGGAGTCTCATTTCCCGATTTTGAATGTGCAATCGAATGGATTTTTTGTTCTATCTTTCCTATTTTTTCTAACCATTCTTCTTTTTTCATTTCATCACTTTTTTGATTCCATTCTGTTTGAAGTACAGAAAGTTCATATTTGCATTCTTTATAGGTTTGTTCATTTTGTTCTAATTCCATAAAATCAAACATATCTTCTTCCATTTGATTCTCTTTTTTGATTTCATCCAATTTCTTTTCTACATTTCGTAAAAATATTTCATACGAATTTTCACTCTTTCGATTCACTCGTATTCGATACTCTTCCACTATATATTTCATTCTCTCCATATATTCTCTCTCTTCTTCTCCATTCCATTGATTCTCATTCTCCAATATATCCACTGATAATTGTTGCATATAAGAATCGATATTATCAAAAAAACCTTTCGATTGATGAATAATAGGTTCATTTCGGTAAGTTCCAAAAGGTATTTTTAAAAATCCATCTAACCATTGTTGTGCTTTATTACTATTTTCTTTGGAACCTTGAATTTCTTTTACTTTATCCATAGCTTTTGATTTTACATAATCACTTACTTTTAAATTCGCAATTCTGGTTTCATAAGGAATATCTTGGATAGATAAATTCTCAATCTTCTTTTTATTATCTTCATAAGATTTTTGTGTAATTTTGAATATTTTTTGAATCTTCCAATGAAAACTACGATATATCATTTCAGCTAATAAAACAGATTGATAGGTAATATTTTGAGTAGAAATTAAATCATAAATAATATGTGCATTAAATTTGGATTCTTCATCACCTAATAAAAATAAAATTAATACTTTTCGTTGTTTTTCAGGAGGACTTTTTATAAAATCTTTAATAATGGAAGATAATGTTTTACCTTTTAAATTGGTAAATTCTTGATAATCATTTTTTATCATGGTTGCAATTTCTCGTGTTGACATAATTAAAAAATCACGTAATGAAATCTGTTCTGCATATTTTGTTTTAAAATCTTTAGGAACATCAATATATTCAATATCTTCTTCAAATGTTTTCATTTTTTTGATAAAAAGTGGAAGATTTTTACATAATCCTAATGAATCTTTTTGAAAGATTCCATGAAATACATACACAATATTTGAATATAAAAAAACAATGGATGCACCTTCTATTTTTTCTGCAAATTGACGATTTCTTGAAAATGGGGTTACTAATAAATTTTTTAAATATACACATTCATTCTCATCTCCTGATATATTTTGTATTTCTAAAAACTTCTTTTTTTCATTCTCATCTTCATATGTTTGAATTGAAAATATCATAAAATATTGATTACATAAATCCATATATTGATTACTTTCTGGATTCAATTGTATTTCATCATTGATTTCATTCCATTTCATGATTTTAATCATATCAATGATTTCTTTGGTTCCAATGGTTTGTAACAATCCTTTCACGGAAGTAAATAAATCGGTAAAAATTGTATCTATGTTTGTTTTTGTTCCTTTCTTTTTCACATTTGTTTCATTGGATTTATCCTCACATTCTTTGATACGAAACCATAAATCTTCAATGGATGTCATTTTTTGATTATAATCTTCTTGGTCAATATAACGAAGATGTAATAATTCATTGAGGTGAATGGTAGTTTTATGAATGATAGAATGAAGAAGTTGAATGTATTTAGGGTAGGATTTGGAGGAAGGTTTGATTTTGACTTTTTTGGTATCTGTATTTTTATCCATTTCTCTACTTTAGAATGGATAATGTTTTTTTTCATCGATAAAATTAAATAGAATTAGATGAATTTTAATTTTTCGAAATAATGAAAAAAATAAAAGAGAAAAATAATGGAAAAGAGGATGTATGCATTTTATAAAAAGAATATAAAAAAAGTCACACAAAGGAAAAAAGAGAAAACAATGGAAAACGAACAAAATTCAAATAAAAGAAAAGGTGATGGTGATGAGACCAAAGAGAGAAAACGTCGTTATCGTCGTGGAGAACCTGACCATCCCCCACCTGCTCAAGATGATTTAAATGATGATTTTGCACCAATCTTTACTATTTTATTGGGTGGTGGAGGAGGTGGTGGTGGAGATTTTGGTGATGGATTTTCAAATATGATTCGTGGTGGAAAAAAGAAAGTGGAAGAGGAGGTTTTGGATGATTTTCAAAAGTATTTTGAGGAAGCGGAGGAATTGCATCCTATTGAAAAGGAGATTAAAACGTTGGATGATTTGATTGAATTAGGAGAGACATATGACCCATTAGACCCTAAACGTTATGTGATTAATATGAGAGCTTTACATCGTTGTTTGCAACCTTTAAAGGATTTAAATAAGATGATAGGTATGAGATTGGTGAAGGATATGATATTAGATTTAATATTTTTCCGTTTGCAAAATATTAAAGATAATGACAAAGACGAATTATGGCATACGGTTATACAGGGGTCACCAGGAACCGGAAAAACGGAAGTATCGAAGATGTTAGGTAAAATCTTTTATGGATTAGGTATATGTAAGAAGGATAAATTTACAGCAGTGAAGAGAAGTGATTTAATTGGAAAATATTGTGGTCACACAGCAAAAATGACACAAGATGCATTTGATAATGCAAAGGGTGGAATTCTTTTTATTGATGAAGCTTATTCGTTAGGAAGTCCTGAACAGAGGGATACATTTTCGAAAGAATGTATAGATACAATAAATCAAAATTTAACAGAAAACAAAGATACGATTGTATTTATAGCGGGTTATAAAGAACAATTAGAAGAATCTTTTTTCTCACATAATCCGGGATTGAATCGTCGTTTCAAATTCCGTATTCAAGTTGATAAATATGATGCAAGTGATTTGCGCTTAATCTATTTAAAGAAAATACAAGATGATGGTTGGAATATTTGGAATGAAGATAAAGAGAATGAAATTCCACTTGATTTCTTTACAAGAAATCGTGATTTATTTAAATATAATGGTGGAGATATGGAAAATCTATGGCATTTGACAAAAATTGCACATGCAAGACGTATTTTTGGAAAGAGTAATGATATGAAAAAGAAGATTAAAAAAGAAGATGTATTGAAAGCTTTTGATATTTATTTAATGAATGATGAAGTGAAAAATCGCAAAGATGATTTAAAGAAATATATTCAAAATACCATGTATTGTTAAAATATTGTGTTTTATAAAATAATTTTTATCTTTTTTCAAGATAAAAAAATAAATTCAAAAAATAAAAAGTTTCATTTATACGAAATCAAGGTTCATATCACCTCCCATTTCAATGGTAGAAGAACCAGTTTCAGTGGAGAAATCAAAACCAGTAATACCAGTTTCTGTTAAAGTTTCAGGATCCACAATTTCACCTGATTTCTTCAAATAAGAAACTTCATCTGCATTGTAAAGATAGAGAATATCTCCCTTCTCTTCATAATCACGAATTGAGAATAATACAAAACTACCATTCACAACTCTTCCTAATTTCTTCTTTCCTTTCGATAAATGTACTAAAACTGTCTTTGATGTTCCCGTATCGGTCACAATCTGTGCATCAAAACGACAATCTCCATGCACTTTTGTGATATATCCTACATGAGAATCATCTTCTGTCTCGGGAAGTGGTATAACCTTCGATTTCGAAGAACCACCATCTTTACGTCCCCTTCTCGCTTTATTACCTCCTAAATTTTTCGGCATATTTACGTTCTTACTAATGAAGTGTAATATATATTGTATTGATTTCTTTAAGTTCAAGAAAATAGCCTAAATAAATATTCATTTTTTTTTGAAAATGAATGGAGTAATAACGTGAAAATACTTATTTTTTATGATACGTAAAATTAATTGTATTTGTTTTATAAAATTCTAAAAATCTTGAATAATGCAATCTATTATTTGAATATGGAATTGTCTGCAATAATATTATAGAGTTTGTATGGGAAATATTTATGATAATTCATGATACATTTTACATATTTTTCCAGACTTTTTGTTCTATCAAGAAAAGAATCCTTCATCAATGTTTCTTTTATTTCTTTTTTTATCTTCATTTTAGTTAATTTCTCACTACAATGAAGCAATTCAAAAAATATAATACGCACTGTTTCAAGTTCTAACTTTGATTTTATATAATCAATATAGATTGGCTTTTCTTTATACTTATTGTAATTTAACTTACTTTCTATATTATTTTTATTGATAAAAATAACATATAATGTTCGTAATATTATCGTATATGAAGATATTATTGGGGACGTTTTAGAATTGTGAATAGCTTTTGAGGCTAGAGACTGTTTTTGGGCATAAGATTGCTTGTATGACATGATGTCTAAGAAGAATTATCTATATAAAAATATTAGGGTGAGAATGCTGTCATTTTTTTATAGGAATAAAGTTTTTTCAAATGAATATTATGAAACGTATATTTTAATAAAATAAATATTGTTATATAATAAAAATAATAATTAAAATGGTTATGGATAAATGGTGGATATCAAGATTTGGAAATTCGAAAATAGGAAATTGTGATAGTTGTGGTTCTACAATGAAAGATAATAAAGGTGGTGAAATGAAAAATGACCATGGAAAAATCACAGCATATTGTTTAAAATGTTGTGTTAGTGTGAATGGAAATGAATATTTTCGTGATATCATTATAAAAAAAAATAAATTATCAGATTCTTTATGGGAACAAAAATTTGGTGATTCCACGAAAGGACATTGTTTTTCTTGTAATAAAAAAATATCTAAATATTATTGTGAAACATGGTTTCGATATTTTATTCCTTTCAAAGAAGAATCATTCGATACAATTGACATATGTTGTCCTCATTGTTATAAATTTATTTGGAAATGGAAATGTGGAACACATTTTTTCAAAGAGAATTTTGAAAGTAAATTTAAAAAATATATCGATAACGATAAATTAGTCATTCGTCGTAGAGAACTTTTATGTAAAGTCCTTCGAAATAAAAAAAAATGGAAAGATCTTGATAAATTTGAAATCAAATATTCCTATAAAGATTTACCTAATTATAATTATTATGAAGACCCCGATTATCCTCGCGATTTTTATGATAAATACGGTTTCTAATACCGGATTTCTTTAAGTTCAAGAAAATAGCCCAAAATAATATTCATTTTTTTTGAAGAAAAAAAATCATACGTAAAGACAGGAATCATAGGACGTAAAATGAAGGGATTATTAATACCATATCAAATTGTTGAAATTATAGTAGGATGTATTTTATTTATTCCAATTTACATATTTTTTTTGAAAATGACGGGAGAACAAGTGCAATATGAAGGTGTTTTATTAACCACTGTATTTTTAGGTATTTTATTATTTATAAAGAATATAATGATGAATTATTATTTAATGGTACAACAAAATCGTACAGAAGGAATGATAGAAAATATCTAAAGAGGATATAGAAAAGATGATACATCCTATTCAAATTTATATTGTAGTTCAATTTATATTATTCTTATTTTATCAAAATTGCTATTTAAAAATCGAAAATTTCCAATATACCGAAATGATTTTTGCCTCTCTCTTCATTATTCTTATTTTTGGTTTTGGAGGTGAATATATGTTATCTATACCCAATATTTTACATAAATCAATTTATTTTGCATCTTTGTTTAGTATTTGGTATTATTTTACAAAATTTGTCACCAATTCATTTATGAAAGATAAAAATGGAGTTATTCATTGGTCCATTTAACCAAAAAAATTGTAAATATAAAATAGAGAAATGAAATATCAAGCAATATCTCCTGTTCAACATATTGAAATTGGTGTATCTACATTTTTATTTTTAATCCTTTTTGGATTCATTCGAAATATGATGATGCAAAAACCATTAGATGCTAAAAATATCATATTTTTAACCATTTTCTTTTTTATTACATTTTATATGACACGATTTTTCACAAATATGGTAATGAGTTATTATATTGCTGAAAAATTAAATCCTTACGACGTTTAATTCTCTTCTTTTTAATCTCTATTTTTATCAAAAGGATAAAAACATGATGCAATATACCACTTCTATGTTTCTTCCTCTTCTCTATTCTCTCTATTATATATCGAATACAACTCGTTCATTTCGAAAAATTGAATCGTTTTGGAATCTACAAAAAGAATCGAAACCAAGAATATAGAAAATGATTCAACTCTCTTGTTTCCAAGATTTTCTCAATATTCTTCAAACATATTCTAATGTTTTCATTTATGTATCCGCTTCTTGGTGCCGTCCATGTCGAATGATTAAACCTGTTTTTGAAACTTATATGGAAGATATTTCACTCAAGGAAAATCAAATAGTATGTATGTTAGATTATGATGTTATGCAAGAAGAGGAAGAATGGAAAGAATATATGGGAGATATGAAAATCCCAGCATTTTTCATTTATCAAAATGGAAAATGTATAGAAAAGAAAATAGGAAGTCAATGGAATGAAATTGAAACATTTATCAAAGAAAAATTTCTTCAATCTACTAAAATTGAAAATCTTATTCATGAAGATTTCTAAAAGCGTTTTTTTCATTTCTATAATTTTCTATTTACTAACATAGAAAATGGTACAATCTATCTCTATCTCTTCTTTACAAGAATGGAAAAAATATACCAATGAACAAGAAATTATCTTTCTTTTTATTCATGCAGATTGGTGTCAGCCTTGTCAATGGATAAAGAACATATTATTTGAATATATGGAAAAAAAAGAAGTTGCAAATAGTGTATTTTTGAAAATAGAATATGATATTTGGAAAAATCAACCCGAATGGGTCTCGCAATTTCCTGATAAAGTTTCTTTACCAGCTTTTTATATTTTTTACCGAAATGAATTTTTTAAACCAATTATACCAGTGGATATGAGATTTATAGAACCATTTGTGGATGATAAATTGGGGGAAATCGAGAGAGAGAAGAATATAGAATGGAATGAGAATTTTTAGGAATTATGAATTTAGAAATATTTATTTTTTTCTGGACAGGTGTTAAGAAAACATGGATAAAAATGAAAACACACACTTAAATGACAAAAAGACGAAAAAGAATAAACGTCGTCATCAAAATCGCCATGATTTCGAAGAAGAAATATTTGAAGAACTTGAAATTTATAAAAATGATGTTATTTATGAACGAAAATTCTATTTGAATTATGCTCATTTATCTCATCGCGAAAAAAATGATTTCGAATCCAAATTTTCAAAACCTAAAAATCCTGCTCAAGAAAAATATCTAAGTTTTTTAAAAACCAATAAATCTCGTATTATCGTTTCTACTGGTCCCAGTGGTACTGGTAAAACTCTTCTTGCTGTTGAACAAGGTGTTCGTCATTTCTTATTAGGACATGTTGATAAATTAATTTTTACTCGTCCTTTAGTTGCAGTCGATGAGGATTTAGGATTTCTTCCGGGTGGTATTGATGAAAAGATGGCTCCATGGATTCGTCCCATTTATGATATTTTATATCAATTTTTACATCCTAAAGAAGTTGAAAAAATGATGGAAGTGAAAGAGATTGAAATATCTCCTTTAGCATATATGCGAGGAAGAACTTTTAAAAATGCATGGATTATTGCAGATGAAATGCAAAATTCCACAATATCACAAATGAAAATGTTATTAACAAGAATAGGAGAGAATACAAAATTAGTCATTACAGGTGATTTAGACCAACATGATAGACATAGTGAAACGAATGGTTTAGAAGATTTTACAAATAAATTAAGAAGAACGCGTTCCGTAAGTATTCATTCTGTAGAATTTGATAAAAAAGATGTAGAAAGAGACCAAGTCGTAAAAGAAGTATTAGATATTTATGGAATGGAAGACCAAGTATATGCCTTACCTGAAGATATTTTAAGTAGTTCTCCATCTATATCTTCTCATTTATCATCTTCATCAAGTTCTTCAAGTTTGGATAAATAAAATCCTTTTTTTATATAGGAATATGATATTACACAAATATCCCATTTTATATATTTCAACATCGAATTCCAAAAAACGATTTTGGAAATTATGGATATCTACCACAGATAACAAAAAATATTTATTACATCGTGAATATGGTATTTTAGGTGGTAAAATAACCATTCCTACACCTATTGAAATGAATGATTTGAAAAAGATAAAAACAAAGGGAGATGCATTGTTTCGAAAGAAGAAAGAAGAAGGATTTGTGGAAGAAGAAAAAACAACACAAATGCGTCATCAAGTCATTCGTCCTATGCGTGCTCATAAATTAGATGATTTTGCACATAAAATTGAATATCCTGTTTTTGTTCAACGAAAATTAGATGGTTATCGTTGTTTAGCAACTTCACAAAAACATACAATTGAATTATTTTCTCGAAATATGAAACCATTCCACCATCTCCCTCATATCAAAAAAGAATTAGAAGATATCTCTTCTCTTTTGCAAAATGGACTTTATCTCGATGGAGAACTTTTTGAAAAAGATATACCCCTATACCAAATTGGCTCTCTTGTTCGAAAACTCCATGTTTCCCCACAAAATATAAAAAATATGCAACAAATTTCCTTCTATGTATTCGATGCTTTCATCACAACAAACATGGGTAAAAATTTTGAACAAAGATATGACTACTTAAAGAAACTATTTAAAAAATGGGGTAAAAAGTGGAAGTATATAAAATTGGTGGGTTGTGAGGAGGTGGATAATGAGAATGAATTATGGGAGAAGAATGAAGAATATTTGATGGAAGGTTATGAGGGGATTATAGTAAGAAATAAGAAAGGTTTATATGAATTCAATAAGAAATCGTATGATGTATTGAGAACAAAAGAATTTAAACATGATGAATTTGAGATAGTGGGTGCAAAAGAGGGACAAGGACAACAAAAAGGGGCTATTGTATGGGAATGTGGATGTAAAAAGAAGAAAGAGAAAACATTTTGGGCGATACCAGAGGGAACGATAGAAGAGAGAAGAAAGATGTGGAAGGAATATGAAGAGGAGAAAAAGAGATGGATAGGAAGAAGAGTGAGAGTGAAATATTTGGAAATGGATACAGAAGGATGTGTCACAAGAAATCCTATCGTGGAAGAATTTATATGAAAAAATTTCATAAAAATAAAAAATAAAAAAAATGATAAAATGAAAATATTGAAAAAAGAAAATCAAAATAGAATTATGTTCTTCCAGGAATTAAATAACGTACAAATTTAATCATTTGGGAATATGTACTACTCACAGTCACCTCTGACGTTTTACAATATTCTGCTATATCCCGTTTTGTATATTCTAATCCATAATGTTCTGCTATTAAATACATGACTCCAACTGCAATCGATTTAGGATTATTCTCTTGACATAATCCCATTCTTTCCACTCCATATAAAGCCATTAAACAACTCTTTTTCTGTTGTTCTGTAAATTCCAAATATTGACAATAATTTAATATCAAATCTTTCGAATCAATCGGTTTAATCTTCTGTACATAATCTTCTTTATTCGATTTATACAATAATTCCGTAAATTCATTATAACCCTTCGATAATTTCTTCGCTTTAATATTAAATAATTTCGCCACCTCTTGATGACTCCTCAAATATCCACTCTCTCGCATCGCTTGCGAAAAACATGCTGCTATTAAACTCTCCCTCGATGTTCCCCTCTTTACATGTTCTGTACATACCGTTTGATACATAAATATTGTTCTATCAATTATCGATTGAGGTACATTCTCTATATTTGCTTTATTCATTACCATATTTAATATTGTCATCAATGAACGTTCTTTATAAGACATACCATTCCATGTATTCACTTTACGATATGTCTCAAAACCTTTACCCAAAATTGCAATACTTAATGAACTATTTTTAATATAAGGATTTATCGGCATACCACAACGATTCGGGTCTGCTGATTTTCGATTATCATCCGATCCATAAAATCTCCATTCTGGATTTGTATCTAATATCATACCATTATCACATCCACATGATGTACATACCATATTTTCATTATCATTATATAAAGTTCCTATGGAACCACATCTTACACATGGTGCTTCATCCTCTTTTTTTGCGCGTTGATGACCCACATGACTCTCTACCCTCACATCTTCCTCTCTTTCTTCTTCTTCACTCTCCGTTTCAAATTCTTCAAACATTTGAAACATATCTTCTGTTTTGGATTTTTTCGATGACGATGATTCCGTCATCGTCTCATTCTCCTCTAAATACGAAAAAAAATCATCTATGATTGGTTTTTGAGTTTCTATGGACATTTTACTATAGAATATATAACAATTTCTTTAAGTACTCAAAAATTGATTAAAAAAAGAAAAATAAAAGATGAGAGGAAGTGGATTCATTTTTTGTTTCATTGTGAGAAATAAATATGATATAAAGAAATGAAAAAAAATCGAAGTGGAGAGTAGAGATTCGAATGAATTCAAATAATGTAAATTCGGTAAGTCGTTTAGTGAAAAATGGTGGAAGTGAAACCAAAGTATTACAATCTTTTTTATCATTATTAATTTTGGGATATTTTGGAATTAAAATCGTATATGGTGGATTTTTCCATTTTTATCCAGATAAATATTATTATCGTTCTGTGGATATACAAACAAATGAATCAGGTGAATTAAGTGGTTCTAATACGGAGAAGATAGCATTAAATTCGTTTATGCCTGGAATGTGGAATAATGAGATTACAGATTTTGTGAGTTTTATGATATTAGCGGGAATTATTTTTGTATTTACACATATTCCATCTCAAAATATATTTCAATCAGGAGGAATGGTAGATTCTCTTTTTGTGATAGGATTTTTAATTGGTTTAACATTTCCTGTTTTCTATCAAAATATAAAGAATTCATGTCAAATGGGAGTGGAGAATCAATGTACAAAACATAATTCCATTGTGCTTGTGATGAGTATTGTTATTTTAATCATTCTTATTTTTATTCAACAGAATGTTTCAGGAAAAGATTCAAAATCAAATTATTTTATTTATCTTACAGCAATTACTCTTCTTATGATTGGTCTTTTCTATACTCGAAAATTATCAAAAACATATCAAAAAATAACTTATTATAAAAATAATGAAGATAAATGTACTTATAAAAATACAGGATATGTATATTCAAGTGGTGACCAATTATTAATAACACCTGCCTTTGCATCATGGATATTATTATTCTTTTTTGGAGTTGAGCCATCAAATCCATCATTATTGAAATTTGTGCATTTCTTGTTTGGATTGTTATTTGGAATATTTACAAGTTCGATGTCATATTATGGAATTGATTATTTTTTGATTAAAGTGGGTGAAAAATCATGTAATTCGGTAGAAGAATGTAAATTAAAGAATATGCCTCGTCCTCCTGAAGATACAAAAACAGCAGATGCAAATGAGACAGTATCAAGCAACATTATCAATTTGAATTTATCAACAAATCATATTCCAACAATGAGAACGGTATTGATAGTATTTATAGTATTGATGATGTTTTATTTTTTGTATTTTCAATTAAAGATGAAAAAGTAAATTCGATTGAATGAGATATTTTTTTTGTGATAGGAGAAAGAGAGAAATGGAAGTATTGCCGAATTTATATGTATCAACTTATGATACATATATGGATGATAGAGTGATTAAACAAAAGAAGATAAAGGTGATAATACATGTAAGTAAAAGGAAGAGATTTTTAGATAAAGATAAGATAGAGGAGATACGTGTTCCTATTGAATTTGATGAGAATGAATATGATTTAATGCAAATAAATTTAGATTTATATAATTATTTGTATGATATAGTAAATTTTATATATGAGAAGTTGCATGAGAATAAGGCAGTATTATTGTTAGGATTTAGTCATAAACAGGAAGTAGATATTATAATAGCAAGTTATTATATAAGATTTGGAAAGGTGACACCAAAATTGGCGATGTATTATTTGAAGACGAAGAAGAAGAATTTATTTTTACCTGAATGTTTATATGAGTATTGTTTAGAACGATTTTATGAAGATTTGCAAAAATCATAATTTTTAAAAATATTATTTTGGATAAATGAAATATCCAAAGAGATAAAAAAAGTTTCTATCTTATGTTTAGAGAGTTGAATTATGGGAAATACACCATCAACAAATCAAACATCTACGAATGTTGAAACACAAAATTCAAATATTGAAAAGAGAGAACATGAAGAAGAGATTATATTTGATAAAATTTTAGATATTAGTAAAGATTTATTGGGTCAATATAATCAGGAATTTTTGAGAGAAGAATTCTGTTTTGATTTATCTTTTGTAGCAAATGAAACTTTAGAAAAAATGAGTTATCCTGTTTTATTAGACATGGCGAATAAAATAAAAAATAATAAGAATCAAACAGAAGAACAGAATGCATCTATGAAAATGATATTATCATATGTTCCCAAAGAAGATGAAAAGTTTTTTGTAGAAGGATTTGAAAAACAATTAGAAGATTATTTTTGGAATCGTGAAATGCATTATGATAAAAAATTATTAGAACAATCAGGAATTTTAACACCTGAATTAGAATCAGGTGATTCTATATTTTCATCCAAACGAAAAAATAGATATATTGATGTAGCTAAAGTAAATGAATTATTACGTGATGCACAATATAAGAAACAAAATAGAAATCAAAATAAAAATCAATCAAATGAAATTACTGAAGAAGTGAATATAAATGTGAATGAAAATAAAAATAAGGCAAATGGAATTGTAGGAGGAGCCAATTTGCAGAATTTTCAAAGAGAATTAAATGAAGAAATGAAGAAAGTAGGAAAACCAAAAAATGTATCTTCGATGAAACGAAATGTAAAAATTATTGCAAATGGAAAAAATAATAATTCCAATTTTAATCAAATACGAAAAAATTTACAAGGAAATCTTCTTTCTTCTAATCAAAATAAAAATAATCAAGTCAATGTAGCAAACATTTTAAATGCTATGAATAAACAAATCAATGTGATTTCTGCAAAGAATAATAAAAATAATAAAAATGTATCCAAAGAAGTTGTGCGTGAGAATATTCAAAATGTAATTTCTAAAAATATTTCTCCTCCTCCAAATACAAAAAAAAATAATATCAAAATAAATCAAACACAAAATCAAAATAAAATAATCCCTTCCATTCCTAATAAAAAGACTTCATTAGTACAATATATTGTGAAAAAAGATTATGAAAAACCAAGTAAGATTTGTTTAGAAGGTATGGAGAAATGTTCATTAACCAAAAAACAATTATGTAAAATGATTGCAGAAAATATGATTATTCGTTGTAATATTATAGCAGGAATTTTAAATGTATTACCAAATCGTAAATCAAAACATGGATATTATGGTGGATATTTATATTCAAAATTCTTAAATTTAGGTAAATGTCAAGTATGTGTTCCTTATAATTATAAAGAATTAATGGATTTACCACCTGTACAAATGATAAAACATATTGTTCAATATAGTGATTTTTTAGATCCAAAATCGTGCAAAGAGAATGGTGGATATTATTTGAAATTATCAAAGAATGAGATAAAAGCTTTATATGATAATGTACCAACAAATGGACAGATAGAGATTGGAAAACAATTAAATTACAATGCATTTTATGTAGAATGTGCAAAGAAATTAAAAGATAATTATTTTGATAATTTGAAAGTATTGTTAGAGATATTGGAACAATTAAAATCACAACCTGTAATTAATAATGTCACATTAAATGAATTAGGATTAAAAGCAAAACAAATTATTGATTCAATGTATCATTTATGTCAATATTATTATATTTATGCAATTGTAAGTTTATTACATGCAAATTTAACTCCAACCAAAGTCACAGATGTTTCTCTTCAAACATCCATGTCAAAAGCATTACAAAAAAATAGTTCATCCTAAATTTAGGATTTTTTTAAGTACTCTTTTTTATATGAAATAATTTCAATATAAAGAAATTTATCATTTCTTTAAATACAAGTTCATTTGGGTAAATTTGAAGAGGTATTGCCGAGAGTTGTACGAAAGATAAGTTGTGTGAAATAAGCTATAAACACAAAGATATTTTTTCGAGAATACATTCGGCTTTTTGTTTTTCAAAAAATAGAATGAAAAAAAATATATTGCAATCTATGAATCGGTTTCTATTGTTCGTTTCTTTCTGTCAAAAATTTGTTTGTTTCACAATCAAGTTTTGATTTTTATTCACGAATTATACTCCCCGAAAACCTCTCGCAATATTTTTATTTCTTTAAGTACTTTTTTATTTACCCAAAATTATACTTTAGCTTCAGGATAAGCGGGTTCAGGTGGTAATTGCATATCAACATCAGGAAGAGAGGGTGTAGTATCATTAGGTAATTTTACATTGGTTCCTTTTTCAAAATCTCTTTTGATATGTACAAGGTCATCAACTTCTTTAAAAATACTTCCACCTAAAGCAATCATACTCATAATTGTAGCAATAGCAGTAGATGGGAGACTTGAGCCACCACCTCCTCCACCACTGCTACTTTTCTTTTTCTTTTTTTTAAAATCTTCTTTTGTACTAATCCATTTATCTAGAATGTAAAAAAGAAGTATAATTATGAATATCCAAATAAGAATCATTTCACTCTACAAATATATAATATTTTATATTTTACTTTTTTAATTCAATGTACTTTGAACTCCCGTTGAACCAAAACCACCACTTCCTCTTGCAGTTTCACTTAATTCATTTACTTCACGAATTTTAGGACGTATTGCTCTTTCTAATATACATTGTGCAACTCTATCTCCCTTTGCAATTTGAAATGTTTGTTTTCCACTATTATGTACTACAATACCAATTTCACCACGATAATCACAATCAATAACACCTGCATTAATAAAGATACCATGTTTTGCCGCTAAACCAGAACGAGGAGCAATACGAAGATAAAAATTCGAAGCATCTTCATCATTTAGGAAATTACCAGACCAAGATACAGCAAGACCAGTTTTTACAATTTTCCAACAATTGGGTTCTATAATAGTGTTTTCACATGAATGTAAATCCATACCAATGGCTTGATTACTTCCATAAGTAGGAATTTTTGCATCTTCATTTAATTTACGAAATTGAATTTCTAAAGAGTTCATGATAAATTTATTATAGGAAATATATTTTATAAGATATTTCGAACGCGAATGATTGAGTATATAAAAAAAATAAAACAAAGAGTAGAAAATGGAGGAATTACGTTGCAATATTTGCACAGATATTATTGAAGGTGAAGTAATACGCTTAAAATGCAATCCAGATTTGCATTATTTTTGTGAAGAATGTATTACTGGATGGTATGTAGAATTAAAAAAAAATAAATATAAATATATGTATGATAATGAAAATGAATATATGATGAGAATGTGTCCAATATGTAGACAAGAAGGTGGATTATTACCTTTATTTAAACAAGAGAATTATATACCAAGTATACATTCAAGAAAAGTATGTAAACCGAAGATAAAGAAAGTAGGAATCAAGAAGCAAATAAAAAAAGAAATGAAAAAGAAAGAATTATGTTCATATTTGATATATGGATTTATAAAATGTAAGAGAGTAGGAAATGAAAAATATGGAGGATGTTGTTATCAACATGCAAATAAAGTAAATCATAATAGTGAGGAAGAAAATGAAATATTTGAAGAAATTAAAGGAGACAAAAAGCAAGAAAAGATATAAAAAAAAGTAAATTTGAAAAAGTAAAATGGCGAGTATGATGAATGATTTGTTTCATAATTTTTTTATTAGGTGTGAATATAAAAATTTTACGAAGACTATGGTCTGGTTCCTTTTTATGTTCTAATACTTGTAATCGATTTTCATATGCATCATGATAATTCATAAGTAATGAAAATACAGAAAGAGATGTACATGTTATATTTTTAAAAGATGGGTCACATGGATGAAAATAGAATTTGAAAGAAAGAATATAAAAATAAAGATAAAAAGCAATTTGATTTAAATAAGATAAATTATATTTTGAAGTATATGTATATTCTTTTCGAATCTTTTCATCCAATAAATAAATTACATAAAAAATATGAAGATAAAAAGAAAATGAAATTGTATCCTTTGATGTCCATGCATTTGAAAGTGAATAAATACAATAAAATAAAAAATATTGTAAATATTCCGGTTTTATCCATGCATCTTGAATATTTTTCTTTTTTTGAAGAATAAGAGGATGATAATAATATGAATTAATATAATCAAAACATTGATTTGATATCTTGAAATGAATATTTTCACTCATCTTTCTCTCTTTTTGTATCACATTTCTTTATTCTACCTTTGACTCATTTGTCCAATTTTTCTTTTCAAATTATTTCGACTTAAAGAAAAATGAACATTCATTTTATAGTATTGAGATTTTACAAAATGGAGAAGAAGGAGTACACACAAGAGGAGAAGGATGCGTATCGCAAGATGAGACAGGAGAAGTTTCAGCAAGCTTATCGAGAGGCAAGAGATGAGATTATAAGGGATGCTGATTTTCGAATGGAAGAGGCAAAATCAAGGAATGAGGAACAGGCAATTTTGTATTCTTTTCATTTTGCGAAGGATGCATCAGCGAAGGTAGATTCAAATGGAACAAAGATTGTATTTGGTGAGGGTATTCGACTACTAGATATTCTTACGAAGGGACGCCAATCATTTTTGAATGTATTGAATGAACATTTTAACAAGGATGGAGAGACAAAGTATCATTGTGGTTTTTTCAAAAAGTATCGTGCAGATGGTAGTGGAATCAATGATTGGAATATTTATGTTTCATGGGCTCCTCTTAAACCTCGTACAGAGAAGAAGACTCCTCCTAAGAAAGTGTCAAATGTGGAGAAGAAGACTGAAAGTACTGAGAAGAAGGTAGAGAATACGAAGAGTGAGAAGAAGGGATATAAGCCAGTGATTCGTCCTCCATTTGCAAAGAAGAATAAGAATACTAAGCCTGTAGAGAAGAAGGGAGAAGTGAAGAAGACAGAGACAAAGAAGAGTAGTCCTGAATCTTGGGCAGGAAAAGTTGCATCTACTGCATAAATTGTATGTACATTGTAAATAATAAAATGTAAATATGTATTGATTGTAATTATGATTTTGTATATTTGTAAATTTTTGTGAATAATTTTATTCTTTGATAAAAGAATAAAAGGATATAAAAAAAAAGAGAGAAAAGAAGAAAGATAAAATGTCTGTATTAAAGAGATTACAAAAGGAATTAAAGGAGATTCAAACGGACCCACCTGAAAATTGTTCAGCAGGGATTGTAGGAGATAATTTTTTTGAATGGGAAGCAACTATTATTGGACCTAAAGATACACCTTATGAGGGTGGTATGTTTCAATTATCAATTCATATTTCAAGTGAATATCCATTTAAACCACCACAATGTAGATTTCGAACAAAAATCTATCATCCAAATATAAATAGTTCAGGACAGATATGTTTAGATATATTGAAGAATCAATGGACACCATCTTTAACGATATCAAAAATGTTATTATCGATATTAGCATTAATGGACCAACCGAATCCAGATGACCCATTAGTGACAGAAATTGCGAATGAAATGAAACACAATGTAGAGAGATATAAAACAACAGCAAGAAATTGGACAATACAATATGCATCTTAAGAATCAAAAATAGAATCTAATCCAATTAAAGAACCTTGAGAAATATATTCAATACTTGCACCACCACCTGTTGAAACATGATAAAATGAATGTTTCTTTTGATTAACATATCCTGCAGTATCACCACCACCTACAATAACTTGACAAGAAGATTGTTGTAAGATAGAGATGAGAGAATCAGTTCCTTGTATAAATCCTTTTTCTGTCCATCCCATAGTACCATTCCAAAGAACGATATCATGTTGTTGAATGAGTTGATATAATTCATGTAAGCTTTGAGTGCCGATATCAAAGATTTTATTTTCAGGAGAGACAGAAGAGATTTTATAATTCCAACGGAGATAATCATTATTTTGATTGATACCATCTGTAGCAATGATAAGATTGCAATGTTTTTTGGCTTCATCTAAAGCATCTTTATTTTTTTGATTCATTCCTTCAATAAGATTTGAAAGAATACCACCACCTAAATAGATAGTTTTTACTTTCTTACATAATTTTTGTAAAATAGGAATTTTATCATCTATTTTTGCACCACCTAAAATCATGAATATCTTTTTGTTTTCAGGATTCTCTAAAATTTCATCAAATGCATCCAATTCTTTTTGAATACATTTTCCATAATAACAAGGCATTCTTCCTGAAAATCCACAAATACTAAAATGTTTTCGATGAGAACATCCAAATGCATCATTTACATACACATCTCCCATTTGTAGAAGTTGATTTTGAAATTCTTCACTTATCTCTTTCTTCTCATAATCCGTCTCTTCTTTGTAAAATCGTATATTTTCCATTACCCAAATTCTACAATCCAATTCTTCTTCCATCTTCTTTTCACTCTCCTCTCCCATTCCCTTTTCTAAAAATCCAACTTTTTCACCTAAATACTTTTCTAATACAGGAACTACAATTCTCAATGAATATTCTTCATCCCAACCATTGGGTCTTCCTAAATGACTTACTAAAATAACTCGTTTAGGATGATTTTGAAGAATGGTTTTTAATGTTGGTAAAATAGAAGTGATACGATAATCATCTGTAATGATTCCATTTTGAATAGGAACATTCATATCTACACGCAAAATAACTCGTTGAGAATAGAAATCGGCATTTTCAAAAGAATAGGATTGAGTGGTTTCATGATTTGTTTTCTTTGATAAATGTGTGTGACGATAACTTTGATACATCCATATTTTACAATCTTTTTCATTTTCCATTTTATCAAATCCATCTCTATCCATTCCTGTTTCCAAAAATCCTATCTTTACATCGATATGTTTCTTACATAAAGGAATGACTACTTCAGGTATATATTCTTTTGTGACTGATTTTCTTAAATCTACACATACATGAATATTTCTTACTTGACTATCTAACATTTCTTGAAGATGATGTATGAAAGATTGAATTTTGGATTCTTCTGTTTCATTCAGTTTCATATTTTCCAAATTTAAAGGAATATTTACACTTCTATCTTTCAATTCAGGATTTCCTCTTCTCTGCTTTCTATCTCTATATTTCATCATATGCAAAAATAAACGTATCATTTGTGCTGAATATGACCATTCATTATCATACCATATCATAAATTTATATTTACCATTTCCCATATCTAAAGATGCTTTGGAATCAATAATCGATGGATGAGTCGTAGTTAAAAAATCACAACTTACTAAAGTATCTTTGGTGACGTGAATCACTTCATCTCTTTCATCGTCTAATTCTTTTATCATTTCTAATACTTCATGTAATGTTTTAGATGTGTCACGACATTCAACATTTAAATCAACTAAAGATACATTACTTACAGGAACACGAAGAGATGTTCCATGTATTAATCCTTTTAATTCAGGAATCACTGCACTAATTGCTGAAGATGCACCTGTTGTATGAGGAATAATATTGTTTAATATGCAACGATTGGTACGAGCATTTTTATTTAAAATATCAACTGTATGCTGACTTGCAGTAGTGGAATGGATAGTAGTAAAATTACCGTGGAGAATACCAAGATTATCTTGTAACCATTTAAGAACAGGAGTGATACAATTGGTAGTACAAGAAGCACTTGAAACAATGGATTCACCTTTATATTCTTTATGATTCACACCATAAACAAAGGTTTTCGTGGAATCTTTTGCAGGAGCAGACATCATAACGAAATCGACATTATGTTCTTTGCATTTTTCTTGGGTGAGATAACTTCCAGTGCAATCAAAAACGAAATCAACATTGTAATTGCGCCAAAGAAGATTGGAAGCATTACGGTCACGGAAGATATGAATACGTTGTCTGCGTTCATTCATTGAAATTTCAAAATTATCTTCATCAATGATTTTAAAATAGAAATTACGAGAATAATGATGAACAGAATCATATTTTAAATATTGTTCAACATATTTCATTTCTAAAATAGGTGCATTGATACAACGAATTTCCACATCAGGATTTTCTAATAATTGCATAAATATACACTTTCCTATTCTACCAAAACCATTTATACCCACACAATATACCATTTCTATATTTTTGAAAAAGAATCTTTTCATCTATTTTTGACGAAAAGAGAATTAGATAGAAAGAATGAGATTATTTTTTGGTAGAACGTTTTGTTTTCTTCTTTTTGGAAGAAGATTTGCGACGGCGACGCCCACCTTGTTGAGTTAAAGAAGGATTTTGAGCTGAAGATTGAGCTTGATTTACAGAAGAATTTTGAGATGAATTTACAGAAGGATTTTGTTTTTTTTTTTCAGTTGATTCTGTCATTGGTCCTAAATAATTTCCCATTTTATATATTCTATACAATAGGAATAGAAAATATTATAATTTTAATTCTCGAATTTTGGCTAATAATTGTTTTTTGGTATAATATTTTCCTTTATTCGAAACTTTCATATTATGTTTTTTTAATATCTCTCTTAATTCACTATTTGTTAATTTCATCTTTTTTATCTTTTTATATCCACCTTTCAATGCTTTTTCTATCTTTGATTCTTCACCTCCCTCTACAGCTGGAGGTGTTGCAGAATTGGTAACACTTCCATAATTAGGAATTGTTGATTCAGGTTTTGGTTCTTCACCATTTGGATTTTCTAATGCATTTTGAAATTCATTATTATTATTTTGTTCTTTTGGATTTTTAACAGGAATGGTACTTCCAACATTTTGTTTATTATTTTTTCTATTGTTATTGATAGTTTTGGATGCTTCTAAAGAGGCATTATTGACTTTAATGGGTTCTACAATTGTTGAAGGTTTTGTATTTGCATTTGCTGTTGTTGTAGTTTGATTTGCAACAAATGGTTGATTGGGTGCAGGACAAGGTTTATTTAAATCAGGGTGTCTTTGTGTAGAACTTATAATTCCCATTTCTCTAATTACTTTTTATATATTTTTTATTCTTGATTGGGATGTGAAATTAAATAATTTAAAATTTGATATACAAATTGAAAACTAATTCGTTTTCTTGCAAAATCTCGACTTTCACGATAATTCGTTAAAAACATACTATGATACTCTTCTCTCTTCTTCTCCAAATATTGATTAAAACGTTTCACTATCCCTCTCTGTTCTATTTCACTTAAAGGTGGATGTATTTGCAAAGATGCATAAGTTCTATCTGTATCTTTTCCAATATACAAATCTTTTCCATGTTCTAAAAATTCCAAATGTATTCTCTTTTCTACTCCATCATCTAATGCATGTAAAAAGATTCGTGTATTTGGATTACTTACTATTTCATCACTATCTTCTTTTTGATATACACGAGATATTACAATACCCTCATTTTGTGGTAAATGATATAATTCACCTCCTATCATCCAATGTGTGAATTCACTAATTTCGAATTCTTTATATTTTTTGGAAGGAAAAAAATAAGTGGGAATGATATAATTATCGTTATGTTCATCTCTTTTTTGGAAAAGAAAAGAAGTGACAGTAAAAGTGGTATCATGAAAAACACGTTGTTCAAAAAGATTCATTCGTATGATTTGAAATCTTTCTAAAAACATCTTTCTTAAAAGAATATCACTCTTTCGAATCGATGACCAAAAATTGATCGGTAAAATAAATAATCCTCCACTTGGATTTCCATGTATCACTGTCTTTAAAAAACATTTATACAAATCATTTACACCATACATACGAAACGTCTCTTTTTCATTTGTTTTATTTAATGCAAGATAAGGAGGATTGGTTATAATGAAAGTATTTTCATAATGAGGAGGATTTTGAATACTATCACGAATATCTGTTCCTTCCATATGTTGTTCTAAATCAAAATAATCAATATGAAGAGAAGAGAGAGGAAGATTGTAATAATTTTCGAGAAAACGTAATAAATGACCTTTTCCTACAAAAGGTTCCATAAAATGAGTGGAATCATGAGGAGGTAAAAGAAAATCTTGAAAGATATAATTGTATTCTTCTGTATAAAATTTACCTAATTGTTTTTTGGATTCTTTATCAATCACAGAAATAGTTCCGGATTCCATAATTTTCTTCTAATTCCATTTTATAAATTTAATTTCGTATTTTTACTTTCTCAAACGCTTTTCTACATTTTGCAATTCCTCAGGTGTATTTACACCCATCATTTGATATTTATTCTCTTCAGGTATTTGATATACATAATATTCTAAATCCTCATGACGATTGATGATATCAAAAATATCAGTAAGATAATATTCATTTTGAACATTTTGATTGGTAATTTTGGGAATATAGGTTTTTAAAATCATAGATTGGAAATAATAAATACCACAATTGACTTCTTTGATTTTCTTTTCTTCTTCTGTACAATCTTTATCTTCGCGAATTCCTTGAAATTCCTTTTTTCCATTTTTCAAAATTCTTCCATATCCCTTTGGTTCATCTAAATTCATAGTTATTAATCCTGCATCTTCACATTCATTCACAAATTGAACAATTGTTTCTTCATGAATACAAGGCATATCTCCATTCAAAATTAAAACATAATCGTCACTTTCTAAAGAAGATAAACAACATTGAATTGCATTTCCTGTTCCTAAAGGAGAAGGTTGTTGTATAAATTCAATATTTGAATTTTTGGATAAAATGGGTTTGAGAGTCTGTTGAATGGTTGAATGATGTTTTCCAGTGACAATAAGAATTTTGGAGGGAGATACTTTTTGAACAGTTTCTAAAATACGAACTAACATAGGTTTTCCTAAAACAGGATGAAGCACTTTGGGTAAATTGGAATTCATTCTTTTTCCTTCACCTCCAGCCATTAAAATAACAACAAATCGGGGAGTTTTTGTAGGTTTTTCTTGAGTAGGATGCATAAACATGATGAATATATATTATGTGAAATGGATATTATTATAAAAATATGAACTTAAAAAAATCGGGAATAATTCCATTTCTCAATCTGTCATATTTGGTCTTGAAAAGATTCTTCTTCTTCACAATCTTGATTTCCAATTTGTGAATAATCTTCATGTACATAAGAATTATCTTCAATATAAAATTCTTTTCCTTGATGAATATAATAATAACCTTTATTTTTACCAAGAATAATGGTATCAAGCGGTTTTTCTATTTCATAAGAATAAGAAGAATTAGAAAGGGAATCTTTTACAATGGTTATTTTCTGTTCATCACTACAATAATAGGGTTTATGTAAGAAACTAAATTGGTAAGAAAGACCTAAAATAAGAACTTGTGTTTCTACATAATGGCGAAGACTTCGAATTCCATTTTTTAAAAAAATATGTAATTCATCTGTTCCTTCTCCTCCATTTTCAAATAATTCATACACGAAATTTTCACTTGGGAATTGAAATCGTGTATTACGATGTCGTTGAAAATAGATATAAATAAATTCAGGATTCTCATAAGATAATCGAAATACATCATCAAAAAGTTCTAACAAATATTGAATATTTTCATTCTCTTTTAAAACACGAACATATATCAATTCATTACAATAATCATCACTATTCATATATTCATCTTTTACAATCATTTCAACACCAAATAAATGTTCATGACAAAAGACTCGAAACTTTTTATATTCATGACGAATATAAGAATTATTACATAAAAATTCCCATATATAGGGGATATTATCTAAAATTTTGCAATATTCTTCAGCATTTTTGGAATCAATATCATAAGTGATATGTTTTCCAGAAAAGAAGACATAATCAATAATATTACGTTCAATATCAGGTGTAATATTCATTTCTTTAAATTCAAATATTTTTTTATATCAAATAGCAAAAAAAGGAATGTAGAGGGTTTATTTTTCATTTTTTTATGAGTTTTTACGTTTGATAAAAAATAGAAGACGTAAATAAAAAATTTATTTTGTAATGGGGATGAAATGCAATTTTATGTAAAATGGATATAATTATAAAAAATATGAATTTTAATTTGGTATTGAAGATTCTTTTTCTTCACAATCTTCGTTTCCAATTTGTGAATAATCTTCATGTATATAAGGATTATCTTCAATATAAATTTCTTCTTCTTCATCTTCATCTTCTTCTTCATGAATATAATAAAAACCTTTATTTTTATCAAGAATAATGGTTTCAGGAGATTTTTCTATTTCATAAGAATAAGATGCATTCGATAAAGAATCTATGAATACACTTATTTCATGAGTCTCATGAACATATAATTTATTATGTAAAAAACACATATGAAAAGCCAATCCATGAATTAGAACTCGTGTTTCTACATAATGACGAAGACTTCGAATTCCATTTTTTAAATAAGAATTTAATTCATTCGTTCCTTCTTCATTTTCAATTAAGTTATGAACAAATTCTTCATTTGGAAATTGAAATCGTGTATTACGATGACGTTGAAAATACATATAAATAAATTTAGAATCTTCACAATATATTTTAAATAATTTATCAAAATGTTCTAACAAATATTGAATATTTTCATTTTCTCTTAAAACACGAATATATATTAATTCATTACGATAATCACTACTATTAAGATATTCATCTTTCACAATCAATTCAACACCAAATAAATGTTCATGACAAAAGATTCGAATCTTTTTAAATTCACGACGAATATACGACTTATTTAATAAAAACCTCCGTATGTATCGAAAATTCTTCAAAATTTTGCAATATTCTTCAAGATTTTTTGAATCGATATCACAAGTGATATGTTTTCCACAATATAAAACATAATCAAGAATATTACGTTCAATATCAGCTATGATACTCATTTCTTTAAATTCAAATATTTTTTTATATCAAATAGCAAAAAAAGGAATGTAGAGGGTTTATTTTTCATTTTTTTATGAGTTTTTACGTTTGATAAAAAATAGGATACGTAAATAAAGAAATGGTCTTTTTACAACCGATAGGAAAATCGATATTTGATTATTTGGATATGAAAATGCAATTTCATATTGCACAAAAGATGCCTGAATATAGACAATATTTACGTATAGAATTGAAATTTGGTAATGAAAAGAGATGTTTTCGAGAGAATCATATATGTGAAACTTGTATCTATGTAATGATTGAAAATATGTTATTTGAATTAGGAGAGGGGATTGGAGAGAGAGTTTTAGAGGAATATGAGATATTAGATGGATTATATGAATTTTTAGAAAAAACGATAAATAGGGTGTATCAAAGAGAGTTATATGAATATTTATATGAAAAAGAAGAAGTGGGAAAAATGATATATCCACATCAAAGTAAAAAGAAAGATTTTTGTATCATACATCATTTAAAGATAAATATTCATGAGGATAATGTGAGTGAAAGGGTATATAGAGCTTATAAAAAATGTATTGAGGATTATATACATAATGAATTTTGTGAGGCATGTGGAGATTTTGGACATAAAAGTTATTCGGTGGATTGTTTATTTGTGGAAGATGTATCTTCTTGAAGTTGTTGTTTTTTATTTTTGAGAGATTGAATCTGTTCTTCAATCTCTTTAGTACTTTGATTATGTAAATGAGTCATATATTGTCCAAAACTTCCTTTAAAATCATAAGTACCCGTATGATTTAAATTGCATAATAAATCTGCCCAAATGGTATATCCAGAATTGATGCAACGCTGACAGAAAGCATAATCTTCACTAAGATATCTTTTTGAATCAGGACAGATAAAACAATCAAAAAGGGCATAGAAATGGTCACGAACTTCAGGAGAATCATATCCAGAGACATCATTTTTATATTTGGTTTCAGGATATTTATCACGTAATGTTTCGATAACTTCTCTTTTAATCATCATGAACCCATTACCACCATATAAACAAGGAATATAACCATCTTCAATTTTTATTTCTCCTTGTTTAATGTTAATCACATAATCAAGACTGAGAGCTTGAATAGAATCAATTTTTTGATTGGAATTTTCTTGGATTTGATTCCAATTAAGTCCTTTTTTTGGATAAATACCACATGTGATATCTTTATTGGATTTTATCATACGAATGACACTTTGAGGATTAAAAGAGATATCTGCATCCACAAAGAAAAGATGAGTAATATGGGGATTGGAGAGAGCAAGAGCGACATAATAATTACGAGCACGTTGAATTAAACTTTCATTTCCCATAGTATGAACAGTGAGTTGGATATCATGAATTTGACATAATTTTTGTAATTGTAAAACAGAATGCAAATAACCGCGATGTAAGACACCACCGTAACAAGGAGTTGCTAATAAAATATGAATGGGTTTAGGAAGACTCATATTGTGATGATTATGAATAGAGTAGAAAAAGAAATGAAAAAAAAAACGAAATAAAATATATTTTCTTTAAGTAGTATATTCTTTATTCCATGTCATCGAAAAAGAATGCGAAAACAAGTTTAACATTAGCACAGAAGAATAATCCACAGACACCTTATCGAAATCAAATTCTTTATAATCAAGTTACAAATTCTTCACAAGCCATTACTACCAATTTAATATCAGGAAATATTATCACATCAAATCAAAGTGGTATTACACATGTAGGTAATTTGGATTCTTTGGTAGTAGATGGAACAACACAATTAAAAGGAGATGTGGTGAGTTATGAGACATTATTTGTGAATCAAATGGAAGCAGTGTATTCAAATATAGATATATTGAATCCAGTGAATATAACAGGAGATTTGAATGTATCTGGAAATATATATGGTAATATACAAGGTAATATTACTTTAGATAATTTAAGTATATCAGGGAATATAGATGCAGGAGGTAATATTTTAGCAGGAATAGATTTATCGGCAAATGGAAATATAACAGCAAATGGAAATATAACAGCAAATGGAGATTTGATAGTAAATCAAAATGCAAATATAATGAATATTTTGGATGTAAATAATATTGTAAATATACAAAATCAGTTAAATGTAAATGGAAATATCAATGTTGAAAAAGAATTTTATGCAAATGGAAATGTATATTTAGGTAATTCAATTACAGATACAACTAATATATCTGGACCTTTGATATCTAATGGTATTGTGACTATATCGAATACCACAGTTAGTACAAGTGTATCAACTGGAGCTTTAGTGGTTGGAGGTGGAGTTGGTGTAAATGGAAGTATAAATATATATGAAGATACAAATATACGTGGTAATGTGTATGCAGGTTCTTCATCTGGAATGACGAATGTTCCTTTATATATAGGTGCGCAAAGTAAACTTGTATATTTAGGAAATATAAATTTCTATGATCCAACTACAAGAAATATATTGAATGTTGGAGGTAATATTTATGTGCAAGATATGATTAAAGTAATAGGAACAAGAACAAGTACATCAACAACAACAGGTGCAATGACATTAAAAGGAGGATTAGGAGTAGCAGAAAATATTAATGCAGGAGGAGATATAAATACATCAGGAAATGTAAAAGTAGGTAATGTATCTTCGTATGTTTCATTGAATCAAACAGGAGATGTGATACAAACAGGTAATTTACAAATAGGAAGTTCAAATCAAATTTTATTATCTCCATTAAATGGTGGAATTGCAAATATAGGAAATATAGTAAATGTAGGAAATGCAAATATTACAAATAATATGCAAATAGGAACTGGTACATTTTTATATGGTTCAAATGGTGGAATTGATTCAACACAATTAAATACAACAAGTGTATATTCTACAAATGTATATCCAAAAACAGATGGTGGAGATTTATATATACAAGGTCAAAGTCTTTCCAGTAATATTCATATAGGAAGAGTCACAGATAATTTGTTTATTTCAGGAAATATATCATTTACAGGAAATGTATCAAATTCGAATGTTACAAATTTAAATATATCGAATAATACAATTACATTAAATACAGGAAATGCAACTACAATACCAGCAGGTACAGGTATTTATGTATTTGGAAATGTGACACCCAATGTAGAACCGAGTATTACATTAGATAATACAGGAAATTGGGTATTTACAAATTTAGTGGGAAATACTTATAGTATAGCAAATATAGATGTACTTAAGAATTTTGTAGGAATTATAGGAACAGGACCATATACATTACAGATTGAATCAAATGCAAGTATTTTTGAAGTAGATTCTGCAGATACAAATATTCAAGGTAATTTAAATGTATCAGGAAAAACTACATTTAATTCAAATGTAGTATTGACGAATGGTGGAGATATATATTCGAATGGTTCGAATACATTAATTGTAAAAAACACAACAGGGAGTGGAGTATCAAATATAGATTTATGGAATGGAACATTATTTGTAGGAGATGGTACTACATCTACAATTAGTTTAAATGGAACTTCAGGAAATATAACTGCAACAGAATTATCTATTACAGGAAATACAAATTTAGGAACAACATTATCAAATTCTGTAAATATAGCAGGTCCTACAACCATTGCAGGTATATTAAATATTTCAAATACAACAGCAAGTACAAATTCAACAAATGGAAGTTTAGTAGTAGGAGGAGGAGTAGGAATAGGTGGAGATGTGAATATGGAAGGTAATTTATTTATAGGAGATAGTACATCCAATATTAAAATCAATAGTAATGCAACAGTATTTGTGAATGGAACACAAGTTTCTATTTCAAATCCATGGGGAGTCTCAGGAACAAATATATATTATAATAGTGGAAATGTGGGAATAGGAACATCTTCACCAAATTATAAATTAGATGTGAATGGAAGTGCAAATATTACAAATGGTATTTATAATAATATAGGTTCAGGAACTAATTATGATTGTTATATTAATGATAATCAATTAAATTCAGGATATAGTGTGAATACAACTACTGAATTAGCATTAAATTATTCAGGATATCAAGGTGGAAATACACAATTTCGAGATACAACTTTTTTTAACGGTAAAAAACAAGTAATTGGAAGATTTGAAGGAAGTACTGGTTCATTTATAGTCAATAGTGATACTAATGGTATTTTTAGTAATGCATTATATATAAGAAGTGGATATAAAGGTATTACACCAACACCTAAATGTGTGACTTATGAAATTGCGGATACAGGAACACATTATTTTTGGGATAATGTCGAAGTATCAGATGCAATTATAAATAAAGGTAATGTAAACATAGGTCCGGGACAAAATGGAACAAATGTAATATCAGGAGGTGGTATGATAAATCTTACTCCATCATATCAAAATGGAGATAAACAAGGAAGTTATAATTTGACGAATATACCTATTTCATCTATTTTAGGAATACCATCTGGAGGAGCTGATAATGTAGCTGGATATTTAATAGTAACATCAATGGTTAAAAATTCATCACAAGGAGGTTCAGCTGTAGGAACAGGTTTTTTGACTAAATCAGCAGGAGATAATTATTTTGGAATAACGACATTAACTACTCGTATATCCGGACAAATTGGAGTTTTTCAATTTTATTATCTAGATAAAAGTGGAACTCCTACTCTACAAATTAAAACAAATGGTGTTGATACCTATAGTACTGTACAATTTATAGGTGGTATATAAATATTATTTCCATTCTAAAAGAACATTTTTCGAGATACTATGATACACATCTTTATATAAATCATCCACATTGGAATAAAATTGTGGATAATAGATTCCATTACAATAAATTTTCACATCAGGTCTTTTTTCAAAAATATCAATTAAATCCAATGTTTCTTCGCGATTTAATCCAATATCTTTGCTATAATTTAAAGATAATGTAAAGATAGGAATTTTCTTTTCATGAGCTAAATGAAAGATACCTTTTTTGAAAGGAAGAGGTTTATGAAAACAATGTTGTTCAGTTCCTTCAGGAAATACAATTACATTTTTACCTGATTGAGTAATTTCTGTCACAATCTTTTTTACTTCTTCACCACTATTTTTATCTCCTCGTTTGTAAGATATTAATTGCATTCTTTCAAATAATTCATCTTTGATATATCCAAATAACCAACTATCATTCTCATTAATTACTTCTCCTAACATATCACTTTTTGCAATAAAATAAAATGACATATAATCATATAAAAAGAGTGGGTCTAATCCACTATAATGATTTAACATGATAATAACACCTTGTCCTTTTTTATTTTCTTGATGTATCCAATCTAATTTATGTCGGTCAATATATTCGATATCATTTTCTTGAAAAACCCAATAGCGTAATCGTTTTACGAATAGATTAAGATGAAATGTAGAACTAAATAAAATCACTAAAATCATATAAATCATAATATATACAATACGAAATCGTATATACATTTTTTGTAAAAATCGTTGGGTCCAATGCATCGATTTTTGCTCTTCCATCGATTCTTTCTAACCCTCTTCTTCCACTTTTTCTTTCTCTTTTTTACTTACTATCTAAAAATATATTGCAAAATAACATCACTCCCAATAATCCCAATAAAAATCCAGCATGATAATATTTTTGCATCACTTTATAAACTCCCCACCATGCCTCTCTCTCCTCTTTCTTATCTAATGTTTGTATCATCTCATATTTCTTAGGACTTAAGATATAATAGAAATAAGATACACTGAATGTAATAGCTCCTACCATACATAAATTACCAATACGATTCATCTTTTTCTTCATCATATAAAGTGCAATAAGTGAAAGAATAAATCCACCTAAGAAACCTTGTAAATAAAGATTACGTCTCTCTTCACGAATTTTTTCATATAATTGACGTTGAGAAGGTGATAAAACTTGAATAAGTTGTTGAATTTTAGCATCTTTTTCGGTATTTAAAGAAACAAAAAGACTTGCAGAGATAAAAGCGATAGATAAAACACAAGAAGTATAACAGACCATTTAATGAATTTACTATTTTAACATATGATTTTTTTTGATATTAAATTGTGAAAAAAATACTTGAATAAATTGATTTCGACAATTTTCACTACAAAATTGTTGGTCAAAATAGCAATAAATATCTTGATTCATATCAATTTTTTGATTACATTTGGAACAAAAAAATAAAATTTCTTTTTCTTTTCGTTCTTCCCATTCTTTTCTTTTCAATTCTTTTAATTTTCTATATTCCATGGAAAGTTTCTTTTGAGGATTTTCTTCATCTCCTTCCTCTTTCTTTTCTTTTTCTTTTTTTCTCTCTTCTATTTCATCATTTCTTCCTAAAATACTTTCATATACATAAATTATTAATACAAAGATACCACATATTCCTGCAATTGTTATGGAATATGATAGATTCATTCCTCTATTTTCCATATTTTATTTTTTTATATTCATTCGTACAAATCGAAAAAACAAAACAAAAA
>JACCDX010060049.1_pt1 | contig 56431 bp, 55 predicted proteins | sample 7449681 | NCBI WGS metagenome assembly JACCDX01 (sample SAMN15323450, study PRJNA562643) | freshwater metagenome | isolation source: river surface water | place: USA:Blue River Watershed | collected 2017-08-18
CCCCCGGTGCGTGATTTGTAGCGCAAGCCGTCGCTGCTGATCTGGGTTTTTCCGTCTCTTGTCATCCCTGTATTCTAACAAATGGCGTTTGGGTGCGTCGTCCGCGCCTTGGGGCAGAAAAAAAGCCACCTGAACCTGGGTCCAGGTGGCGATGCCAGGGACAGGGGCACGCCTTAAAGCACGGCCTCGGCCATGCCAACCAAGCTGCGGTCACGCCCCAGGGGGGCGAGCAAAGAAATCCCCAAAGGGGCGCCCAAGCGGCTGGCCATGGGCAAGCTGATCTGGGGCAAACCGGTCAATCCGGACACGCACAACATCCGAATCGCGTTGTTGCGGTAGTTCTCCAGTTCGGACTCGGGTTGACGAATCAGGGGGGCGACATCGGGCATGGTGGGCATGAGCAGCACCCCATCGTGGCCAAGGGTGTCGGTCAGGCGTTGGGTCAATTCGCGGCGCACCGACCAAGCCTGCGTGACTTGTTCGTCGGTCACTTGGCGCGACCACTCGAAGCGCTCCTTGACGCCCGCGCCCAGGGGAGGCTGGTGGCGCATGATCAGGTCGCCGTCGGTGGCCCAAGCCTCGCGGCCCTGAATGTACCGGAAGGCCCAGTAAAGCGCATCGAAATCGCCAAAGAAACCGTCCAAGGCGCTGGGTGCGCCAAAGCGCGCCGTGATCCGATCGATGGCGGGTTGCAAGGCCTTGCGGACATCGGCGTCAAGCAGGTTCCAGATTTCGGTGGGCATGATCAGCCGCACGCGGGCAGGCAGGGCCTGGGCATCGGGGCCCAGCAACACGTCGGCCACGCGCGCGTAGGTCGCGATGTCGCGGCTGAACCAGCCGCAGGTGTCGTAAGACGGGGCCAGATCGAGGCTGCCTTCCAAGCTGACACGGCCGTGGCTGGGGCGCAGGCCGATCAGCCCACAGTGGTTGGCCGGGGCGCGCACCGAGCCACCGGTGTCGGTGCCCAGGGCAAAGTCGCACAAGCCATTGGAGACAGCCGAGGCCGACCCCGACGAGGAACCACCTGTGATGCGATCGGGGGCGGCGCCGTTGACCGGGCTGCCAAAGTGGGCGTTTTGACCGTTCATCGAGAACGCCAATTCGTCGGTCACGGTTTTACCGATGAAGCGGGCACCCGCGTCGAGCAGTTTTTGCACCGTGACGGCGTTGCGCTGCTTAATGCCCGAGCGCGCCAACACAAAGGGTTGACCACCCCCAGTGGGGTAGCCGGCCACGTCAAACAGGTCTTTGGCGGCGAAGGTCAGGCCCGACAGCGGGCCGGTCGGGTGGTGGCGCACGTGCACCGTGGGGTAGGGCACGAAGCAGCGCGCCTGCTCGCCGGGGGTGGGCAAATGGGTGGCGGCGGGCGCGTCGATCACCGCGTCGATGGCTTGAGCCAGGCGGGCGTCGCGCTCGGTCAGTCCACCGACGTCGTGGCTGCTGAGGGTGAGTTTGACCCGGTTATAGACATTCACCATCTCGGGGTGATGGTCCTGGGCGTGTGCCAAATCGGCCACTTGGTTCACGAACGCCATGGCCTGTCCAAACGTGTCAAACGTGAATTCGCGCGAAACGGCGGTTCGGGCTGGGTTGATGGACCAAGCCCCCCAATGTGAGGCGTCAGGGTTGAAACTCATCGCGTTGCTTTCAAAAGGGATGGCGGAAAGGTGACTTGTTGGGGACCGGGTTTTACACCTCCGATCGCAAACAGTCGTATATTCTGGCGTATTTGAATTCTTGAGGGAGTCACATGAGTTTGCCGACACAGATGAGGCTGGCCCAGCATGGCGAGGGCGGGGGGCCAGAGGTGATTCAGATCACCCACGGGCCGTTGCCCACTCCCGCCCAGGGCGAGGTGCTGGTCAAGGTGGCCTATGCCGGGGTCAATCGCCCCGATTGCATCCAACGCAGTGGCCGCTACCCACCGCCACCGGGGGCTTCACCCATCATGGGTCTGGAGATCTCGGGCGAGGTGGTGGCGCTGGGGGCTGGGGTGACGCGCTGGAAGGTGGGAGACCGTTTGTGTGCCTTGGCCAATGGCGGCGGCTACGCCGAATACTGTTGCGTGCCCGAAGGCCAGGCGTTGCCGATTCCCCAGGGCTTGGACCTGTTGCAAGCGGCGGCCTTGCCAGAAAATTTCTTCACCGTCTGGACCAATGTGTTCGAGCGCGGTCGCCTGCAAAAAGGTGAAACGTTTTTGGTCCATGGGGGCTCCTCGGGCATCGGCCTGACCGCGATTCAATTGGCGCATGCCTTTGGGGCCGAGGTCTTTTGCACGGTCGGTTCCGACGACAAGGCCCAGGCTTGCCGGGCCGCCGGTGCCGACCACGCGATCAACTACAAGACCCAGGACTTTGTCGAGGTGGTGCTGGAGCAAACCGCCAAGCAAGGCGTGAACCTGATTCTGGACATGGTGGGTGGGCCTTACATCCAGCGCAACCTGCGCATGCTCGCGCTCGATGGCCGGCTGGTTCAGATTGCCTTTTTGCAACCCTCCAAGGTGGAGGTAGACTGGGTGTCGCTGATGACGCGTCGCTTGACCTACACGGGATCGACGCTGCGCCCGCGCACTGCCGCCGACAAAGCCGCCATTGCCCGGGCCCTGGAACAGCATGTTTGGCCCTTGCTGGCGCAAGGCACGGTCAAGCCCTATATTTACAAGGTCTTTGATTTGTCTGAAGCCGACCAGGCGCACGCCCTGATGGAATCGTCGGCGCACATCGGCAAAATCATGATGAAAGTAGGAGCTTGAAATGACCCGGCCCATGCCCATAGGCGAACTGACGGACGCGCCCATCCGCGAGGGGGCTTTGCAGCCCCTGTATGACCTGATCGAGCGGCACATCCAGGAAGGGCGCTACCCGGGCGCTCAAATCGCTCTGGCGCACCGGGGGCAGTTGGTGCTGGACATGAGCTTTGGCTTGGCCCGGACAGGTCAAGGGGGTGGGCCCGATGGCCAGGCCCAAGCCACCCGCCCCGATACCCTGTGGCTGCTGTACTCGAACACCAAGGTCATCTTGGCCACGGCTTTGTGGTTGTTGCACGAACGTGGCCTGCTGCGCTTCACCGACCGGGTGGCCGATTACTTGCCGGAGTACGCGACCCATGGCAAGCAAGACATCACCCTGTTGCAGGTCATCACCCACCAGGCGGGCTATCCCAACCTGATCGTGCCCGAGAGCGCCTGGGGCGACCATGCGGCGGTGCGTCGCGCGGTCTGTGACTTTGTGCCCGAGTGGGCCCCTGGCTCGAAAATCCACTACCACGGCACCACCGCGCATTGGACCTTGGCCATGGTGATCGAGGCCGTCACTGGGCAAGATTTCCGCCAGGTGGTGCGCGAGCAGGTGTTGGCCCCCCTGGGGCTGGATGGCGAGATTTTTCTCGGCCTGCCCGAGTCTGAGTTGCCGCGCATGTCCTACCTTTACGAGCCTGATCCCAAACAAAGCGGTCGACTGGTCATGCGCTTTGAATCGACCTCGCGCTCTTGGCAAGAGGCGGGCGTCCCCGGTGCGGGGGCCTATGGCACGGCGCGCGGCATGGTGGCCCTCTACCAGATGATGCTGCATGGTGGTCGTTTGGGGGATGTCCAGTTGGTCTCGCCGCGCACCATCGCTTACGCGATCCGCAACCACACCGGCGATCGCGTCGATGAATTCATGGGCATGCCCATGCACCGCGGCCTAGGTCCCCATTTGCGCGGCACCAGCCCGGGCATCCGTGGGTTGGGCTCGCTGGCCCATCCGCTGACCTTTGGTCATGGCGGGGTCGGCACCAGCTACTGCTGGGGGGACCCCGCCAGCGGCTTGTCGTTTGCCTACATCACCAACGCCAGGGTGCCCGATCCCTGGCATTCGCTGCGCATGGATCAGGTCTGTAACCTGGTGCACGCCGCCATTTCCGTTTGACCCCAAGGAGACCCCATGCCCACCATCCATGTTGAATTGTTCGAAGGCCGCACCTTGGAGCAAAAGCGGGAACTGGCCAAGGCGCTGACCGAGGCCACCGTCAAGGCCTTGGGTTCCAAGCCGGAAAGCGTTGAGATCATTTTCTCCGACGTCAAGAAACACGACTGGGCCACTGGCGGTGTGTTGTGGTCCGATCGAAAAGACGCCTGAACTTTTGAAAGCAAACCCCATGAACCACCGTCGTCGTCGCTTGTTGGCCGCTGCCCCCGTCCTGTTCACCCCCGCTGTGTGGGCGCAGTCCAACTTCCCCTCCAAACCCCTCAAGATCGTCGTGCCCAATGCCGCGGGTGGTGCCGCTGACATCACAGCGCGCACCGTCGGTCAGAAACTCGCTGAAGCCTTGGGTCAGGCGGTGGTGATCGACAACCGCGCCAGCGCGGGGGGCATCGTCGCCGGAGAGTGGGTCGCCAAGGCCGACCCCGACGGGCACACGATGCTGCTGATTTCCAGTGGCACGGCCGTCAGCGCCTCGCTGTTCAAGAGCTTGCCGTTTGACACCCTGAAGGACTTTGCACCGGTTTCCAAGCTGGCCAGTTTTGACCTGGTGTTGTGCGTGGCCGAAGGGGGGCGCTTCAAAACCCTGGCCGATTTGCTCGATTACGCCCGCGCCAACCCCGGCAAGCTCAACATCGGCAGTCCCCAGGTGGGCACGACGCAAAACCTGGCGGCCGAGTTGTTGGTCTCCAGCGCCGGCTTGCAGGCCCAGATCGTGCCTTTCAACGGCACGCCCCCCGTGATCACCGCCTTGCGAGGCGGCAACTTGGACGCCATGGTCGAAATTTTGGGGCCGGTGATGGGTCAGATCAAGTCCGGGGCCCTGCGCCCGCTGGCCGTGCTCAGCGACCGACGCGGCGCGGCCTTGCCCGATGTGCCGGCGGTGCGTGAGGTGGGGGGCAGCCTGGCTCAGTTCCAAGCCTCGTCCTGGAATGGCCTGGCGGTGCCCGCCAAAACCCCGCGCGAGGTTGTGTTGCGCCTGAACAAAGAGTTGCAAGCCATTTTGGCCATGCCCGATGTCAAAGCGCGTTTGAACGATTTGAGCTTGTACGCCCAGGGCAGCACGCCCGAACAGGTGGGTGAGATCTTGCAGGCCGACATCAAGCGCTGGGCCGATGTGATCGCCCGGGCCAAGATCGAGAAAAAGTGATCCACGCGCTGCGCTGGTTGGGGCAGCAGGCGCGCTGGTCCTTGCCAGCGGGTGTGTTCGTGGGGGTGCTGTGGCCCGAATTGGCCAGCGCGTGTCGCCCCCTGTTGGCACCGGCCGTGGTGGGCACCTTGGTGGCGGCGCTGTTGCGCATGGATTGGGCCCGCATGTGGGGTTGGTTCCGTCAGCCCCTGGCCCCTGCGTTGTTGACCCTGTGGCTCACCCTGGCTTGTCCCTTGTTGGTCTGGGCCATCGCCAGCGGCCTGCACGTGCCGCCCGAGTGGACGGTGCTCATCGTGTTGCAGGCGGCGGGTCCGCCGATTGGGTCGGCAGCGGCCTTCGCCATGTTTTTGGGGCTCGAGGCCAGCCTGTGCATGGTGAGCACGGTGTGGGCGACCCTGGCTCTTCCGCTGACCCTGACCGTGATCGTGGCTGGGTTGTTGCCCCAGTTCGGCATTGAGGTCGATTTGTGGCTGTTCTTTGCCCGTGTGCTCGTGCTGGTCGCGCTGCCCTTCGTGTTGGCCGCTTTGTTGCGCCGCTGGATCGGGGTGCATCGCTTACAGGCCCACGACGCCGAGCTGGCCGGGCTCAATGTGGTGATGCTGGTGGTCTTTGCCGTCGCCGTGATGGAAGGGGTGCAGGACATTTTGCGCACCAACACCCCGCTCGCCCTTTCTTTGCTCGCGGTGGCTTGCGTCTCGGTCGCGCTGGGTCATGCCGTCGGCTACGCCTTGTGCCGTTGGCGCGGTCTGAACACGGCCTACACCGGCGCTTTGCTCAGTGGCAACCGAAACATGGGTTTGTTGCTGGTGGTCACGGCGGGCACCGCGGGTCAGTGGTTTTCCTTGTACGTGGCGATCGTGCAGATCCCCATGTATTTCGCCCCGCTCTTGCTGGGCCCTTGGCTGGCGCGCGCCCGGCGCGCCTCGTCCCCTTGAATCAGGAGTGCAAGACCCATGTTACGTTTGAACGATCAGATCGCCCTCATCACCGGTGCCAGCCGTGGCATCGGTCGAGCCGTCGCCCAAGCCTATGTGCGCGAAGGCGCCAAGGTGGCCTTGGTTGCCACCGGCACCGACCGACTGGAGTCACTGAGGCAGGAGATGGGATGGCGCCCGCAGCAGGTGCTGTGCATCGCGGCCGACGTGTCCAAGCAGGCCGATGCCCAACGGGCGGTGGAGCAGACCTTGGCGGCCTGGGGCCGCGTCGATGTGCTGGTCAACAACGCCGGTGTCTATCATGCGGCGTCGTTTTTGGATCACACCCCGCAGGACTTTCAACGCCTGCTCGATGTCAACCTGTTTGGGGTCATGCATTTCATGCAGGCCTGCTTGCCGCACATGCAACAGCGTCGCAGTGGGGCCATCGTCAACATCGCATCCACCGCGGGCAAGTGGGGTTCGCGCAACCAAAGCGCCTACAACACCAGCAAGCACGCGGTGGTGGGTCTGACGCGTTGTGTTGCCTTAGAGGCCAGCGCCCATCAGGTCACGGTGAACGCGATTTGCCCGGGCTTCGTTCAGACCGACATGATCGACGAACTCAAGGTCCAGGCGGCTCAGGCGGCTGGCGCATCGGTGGATGACTTTCTCAGGGGCATGATGGGGCGGGTGCCCCTGGGGCGTCTGATGCAACCTGCCGAAATTGCCGAATTGGCGGTGTACCTGGGTTCACCCGCCGCGCGCGGCATCACTGGACAAAGCATCCACGTCGACGGGGGCATGGTGATGTGAAACAGCCCAGCGCTCACAGATAGATGCGCTGAAGCAAGCCGATCAATTGCTGCTGTTCTTCCGGGCTGAGGCGATGCGCCGCCCGCCCTTCGATTTCGCTGGCCCGCGCTTCGGCCCGTGCCATCAGGTTCTGGCCTGCCGGCGTGGTGTGCAAGCCCTGGGCGCGGCCGTCCTGAGGGTGCGGTCGGCGTTCGATCAGGCCGCGTTGCTCCAAGGCCTTGACCAAGCCCACCAGATTGGGGGGCAAGATGGCGAGTGCGGCACACAGTTGTCGGGACGTGATGCCGGGGTTGTGAAAGACCACCGACAAGACGGAAAAATCCACGGGCCGGAGGTCGAACTCGGCCATGCCCTGCACAAATTGTTCGATGATCACCAAGGTGGCGCGGCGGGCGTTGTAGCCCAGCAGCGTTTGCAAGTAGCGGGTGTCGATGCCTCTGGGTGGGTTCACGCGTGCTCCGGGTGGGACAAGGGGTGCCGGGCCAAGGTGTCGCGCAAGATTTGCACGCGCAGGTGCCACTCGGGCAACACCCAGCGTTGCAGTGCGGAGGATGCCTGGCCCCAACGTGCCTGTTCACCGTCGGGCCACTCGCCCCGGTGGGCGTCGATGTGGCACCAAGCCAATTGCAGCATCCACAGCCCCAAGCCGCGCAAATAATCGTCGGCCAGCTCGTACGGCAGGTGGGCGGGCTCGCGCCGCTGCGCGATCTGATGGGTGAGCTCTGCCCAGACCTGAGCCCGCTGCTCAAGCGCTCGGTCGGCTTCGGGCAAGGCGTTCAGCTCTTCTTGCATCAAGGCCTGCAGGCCTTGGCCGCCGTCGGGCAGCACCTTGCGCAACAAGAGGTCGATCGCCTGGATTTCGTTGGTGCCTTCGTAGATCATGGTCACGCGCGCGTCCCGCACGTGCTGCTCGATGCCCCACTCCCGCACATAGCCATGTCCGCCCAACACCTGCAGGCATTGGCTGGCGCCCTCAAACGCCTGTTGGGTGAACAGCGATTTGAGCACGGGGGTGGCCAGGGCGCACCAGCGCTGGGCCGATGCTCGCGCCGCTTCGTCAGGGGCGTGCTTGGCGCGGTCGAGTTCGAGCGCGGTGCGATAAGCCAGCCAGCGCCCGGCGTCGATCCAGGCCCGCTGGGTGTCGAGCAGGCGGCGCACCGCCGGGTGCTCGATGATCAGGTCGGCCTCGTGGCCTTGGCGGTGGGCCATCGGCGCACGCATTTGGCGCCGCTCATGCGCGTAAGCATCGGCTTTTTGCCAAGCCGCGTCAAGCAGGCCTATGCCCTGCAAGGCCACATGCAAACGGGCGGCGTTCATCATGAGGAACATGGCGCCCAGCCCTTTGCCCGGTTCGCCCACCAGCCAACCCACCGCATCGTCAAAGCGCATGGCGCAGGTGGGGCTGCCGTGCAGGCCCATTTTTTCTTCGATGCGGTCGCAGTGCACGGCGCTGCGCTGGCCCTGTGGATCGATTTTGGGCACCAAGAACAACGACAGGCCCTTGGGCCCCGGCGGGGCTTCGGGCAAACGGGCCAGCACCAGGTGAACGATGTTGTCGGTCAGGTCATGCTCACCGCCAGAGATGAAAATTTTGCTGCCGTTCAGGGCGTAGCGGCCATCGGGGAGGGGCTTGGCTCGGGTGCGCACCAGCCCCAGGTCGCTGCCGGCGTGGGGTTCGGTCAGGCACATGGTGGCCAGCCATTCGCCGCTGGCGACCTTGTCCAGGTAGAGCGCGCGCAGTTCGGGACTGGCGTGGTGTTTGATGCACTCATAGGCCCCATGCAAGAGGCCTGGGGCCATGGTCCAGCCGTGGTTGGCGGCGCTGAGCATTTCGTACAGGGTGGCTTCGAGCACGGTGGGCAAACCCTGCCCGCCGTCGGCGGGGTCGCAGGCCAGGGCAGGCCAACCGGCTTGCCAGAAGGCCTGGTAAGCCTCGCGGAACCCCGGGGGCATGATGACCCGGCCCTGGTCCCAGCTGGCGCCTTGCTCATCGCCCACGCGGTTGAGCGGGGCGATGACGTCGGCGACAAACTTGGCAGACTCATCGAGCACCTGCCGCATCAGGTCGGCATCGACCTCGGCATGGGCGTTCAATCCCGACAGCCGTGCCGGCAATTGAAGCACCCGGTCGATCAAAAACCAGGCGTCAGCGGTGCGTGGTTGGTAATCCATGGTCCCCACCTGAGTGCGTTGGATCAGGAATCGGCGGTGAAGCCGATGCGCTTGACCAGAGGGCCCCAGCGGTCGTATTGCTCGCGCAGGCTCAGGCTCAGTTCTTCGGGGGTTGAGCCGCGTGCGACCAGTCCCACCACGGCCAGGCTGTCGATGACCGATTTGTCTCTGACCGCCACATTGATGGCGGCATTGGCGGCAGCGACCACATGGGCCGGGGTGCGGGCCGGGGCAAAGATCGAGAACCATTCATCGACGGTCAGCTCGGCGAACCCTTGCTCGGCAAAGGTGGGCACTTCGGGCACGAAGGGCGAGCGCCGGGCCCCCGACGTCGCCAAGATCCGCATCTTGCCGCTTTTGTGGTTGGCCAGAAAATCGCCGTGCGGGGTGACCATGGCGGCGATCTGTCCACCCACCACGTCGGTGACACCGGGTACCGAGCCTTTGTAGGGCACGTGGTTGAGCGCGACACCCGAGTTGATGCCCAGCAAGGCGCCCAGGAAGTGGGGGGTCGAGCCGGCCCCCGGGGAACCATAATTGGCCAGGGTCGGGTTGGCTTTGGCCCAATCCAGAAACTGGCGAACGGTTTTCACACTTTCCGGGACCAGCGGGCCCACGGCCAGGCCGTGGTTGATGATCGAGGTCATCGAGACCGGCACGAAATCCTTGAACGGGTCGTAGCTGAGGTTGCGATAGACGTGCGGGAAAACCGCCAGCATGGAAAACGGTGTCAGCGCCAGGTGGCTGCCATCGGCGGGTGCGGGTTTGAGCACGTCCAGGGCGATGCGTCCACCGGCACCGGGTCGGTTCTCGACCACGGCGACGTTGCGGGTGTAAGCGCTGCCTGCTATTTTTTCAGCGACGCGGCGCGAGACGATGTCGCCCGAGCTGCCGGCGGGAAAGCCGTAGTAAATCTTGACTTGTTCGATCGGCAGGCCGCTCTGGGCCCAGGCTTCGCGAAAGGCGGCCGATCCCATCAGGGCGGTGGCGACACTGGCTTGTATGAAGGTGCGGCGATGGGTCATGGTGGGTCTCCTCGTGGGTGGTTTTTAGGTGCAAAGGGCCTGGATGTCCTCGGGCACCCCGATGGCCTTGATCCGATCTGGATCGTCGGGGTGTCGGATGCAAAAGGCGCGCTTCTCTGTGCCTTCGCAAAGGATGTCGTTGCCGCGTCGAACGACGTGGCGATGGGTGAAGACCTTGGCCCCCCATTCGACCACCGAGGTGTCGATCTCGAGGGTCTGTCCATACGTGGCGGGGCGCATGAAGCGGGTGTGGATCTCGAGCAAGGGCGTGCCGATGATGCCGCGCGTGTGGACCAGTTCGCGCCAGGGCGGCACACCGCAGCGCATGAAGAAGTTCAGCGAGGAGGCGTCCATCCACTTGCTGAAGTTGGGGAAAAACACGATCCCGGCCGGGTCACAATCGCCAAACAGCACATCGACGGTGTAGGTCACGGTTTTGCTCATGGTCGTGCTCAGCGCGGGGCCATGCGAAGGGCGCCGTCGAGACGGATCACCTCGCCGTTGAGGTGGCCGTTGGTCACGATGTGCAGGGCCAGGTCGGCGAATTCGCTGGGTTGACCCAGACGCGGCGGGAACGGAATCGAAGCCGCGAGAGAGGCCTGTACCGCTTCGGGCAGGGATTTGAGCAAGGGCGTTGCGAACAGGCCCGGGGCGATGGTGCAGACCCGAATGCCATGCTGCGCCAGGTCGCGCGCCATGGGCAGGGTCATGCCCGCCACACCGGCTTTGGAGGCGCTGTAAGCCTGCTGGCCGACCTGACCGTCAAAGGCCGCCACCGAGGCGGTGAAGACCATCACGCCGCGTTCGCCGTCGGACAAGGCGTCCAGCTTGGCGCAGGCGGCGGCAAACAGCCGGCTGGCGTTGTAGGTGCCGATCAGGTTGACCTGGATCACGCGCACGAAGTCCTCCAGCGGTGCCGCTTGTCCGTCTTTGCCGACCACCCGCTTGGCGGTGCCGATGCCGGCGATGTTCATCAGGATGCGTGCCGGACCGTGGGCGGCCGCTGCCTGGTCCATGGCCGCTTGCAGGCTGGCGCTGTCCGTGATGTCGCAGGGGCAGGCGATGCCACCGATCTGGGCCGCCACGTTGCGCGCTTGATCGGCGTTGACGTCGAGCACGGCCACCCGAGCGCCTTGCGCGGCGAGCGCGCGGGCCGTGGCTTCTCCCAAGCCCGATCCGCCGCCAGTGACCAGTGCCGCTTGTCCTTGAATCTTCATGTCTTGCTCCTGTGTGCAGAGGTGAATCGGGGGGTCAGACCGTGGGTTGGATGATGAGGTGCAGACGACCCTCGTGCAAGGCCGCCACCGTGTCAGCGCGGTGGGTGAGCACGGCACGTTGGTTGATCGAGCCCTTGTCGGTGATTTCGCCCCGGTCGATGGTTGGCGGCTCGCTCAGCAAGCAAAGACGGGCGATGCGGTTGGCGCTGCCGGTGGCCTGGCGCGCCAGTTCATTGACCACACCTTGAAAATGGGCGAGCACCCCGGGACTGGCCAGAACATCGGCCAGGGGTGCGTCGGCGGGCAAGTCGGTCAACTGGCGCACCAAGGGAGTGACAAACACCATGGCACCGACCTCTTTCATGTTCAAGCCGGTGAGCACCACGTCCTGGATGTAGGGGGCGCCGGCGGCGATGATGCGACCGCGCAAAGGCCCGACGCTGACAAAAGTGCCAGTGGCCAGTTTGAAGTCTTCGGCGATGCGCCCGTCAAATTTCAGGCCCAGGTGCACATCGGTTTCGTCGATCCATTTCACGGCATCGCCCGAGCGGAAAAACCCTTCCTCGTCAAAGGCGTCGGTCGTCTCTTTGGGGTTGCGCCAGTAGCCGGGGGTGATGTTGGGTCCGCGATAACGCACCTCGGTTTTCCCTTCGGTGTCGACCAACTTCAGCTCCAAACCCGGGGTGGGCACGCCCAGATCGCCCGAGCGGACCTCTGGGCGGGTGACGAAGATCGCGAACGGTCCCGATTCGGTCATGCCCAGGCCCGTGGTCATGACGATGCGTTCCCCGATTTCGGCCTGGGCCGACTCGTACAGGCTGTCCCACACCGGCTGCGCCAGCGCCGCTCCGGCGTAGAAGAACATCTTGACGCGTGAGAACAGGTTCTGGCGCAAGTCCGGGTCGGTTTTCATGGCGTTGGCGATGGCTTCGAAACCGGTGGGCACATTGAAATACACCGTGGGCGCGATCTCGCGCAGGTTGCGCAGGGTTTCGGCCATCAGGGTCGGGGTGGGTTTGCCGTCGTCGATGTACAGGGTACCGCCGTGGTAGAGCACCATGCCAAAGTTGTGGTTGCCACCGAAGGTGTGGTTCCAGGGCAACCAGTCGACCAGCACCAGCGGTTGCTCAGCGAGCACCGGCATCGATTGCACCATCTGCTGTTGGTTGGCGCACCACTGGCGTTGGGTGTTGATGACGGCTTTGGGCAGTTTGGTCGAACCGCTGGTGAAGAGAAACTTGACGATGGTGTCGGGACCTGTCGCGGCCATGGCCCGATCCACCGCCGCGCTGGCGACGGTGGCTTGCAGCTCATCGAGCATGCGGTGTTTGCGATCTGACAGATGGCCTTCGGCCAGCACCACCTCGACCTCAGGTCCGACAGCCGCCGCGATGGCCCGGGCGTAGCGCGGGTCCTGCGCAAAAACCAGACCGGGGGTGACGGTGGCCAGCACGTGCTTGAGCTTGTCGTGGTCCTGGCTGACCAGCGAGTAGGGCGGTGAGACCGGCACGTATGGCACGCCGGCGATCAGGCAGCCAACGGCCAGCTGGGCGTGCTCGAGGCTGTTTTCACTCAGGATCGCGACGGGACGCTCGTCGTTCAAGCCCCGATCGATCAGGGCCTGGGCGATGCTGCGACCCCGAGACCAAACCTGGGCGTAGCTCAGGTGTTGCCAATCGCCCAGACGGCCGTCGGCGGCTTTGACGCGCCGCGCCATGAAGGTGCGATCTGGACAGCTTTGAGCCCACTGCGACAAACGGTCCGTGAGGCGTTCAGGGTAGGGCCCCAGGGCCTGCTCGGCCTGCAAATAGCGCACGCCTGGCTCGCCGTCGCGCAGCTGAACACGGGTCACCCCGAAGGTCATGGTTCGGTAGCGTATGGTCATCGTTTGTCTCCTGCTCACGCTCTCTGGCGTTGGGGGCTGTGGGGGTCAGGTTTTTTTGACTTTATCGGCCTTGCCTTGTAGGAAAGCGTTGACCCGGGCCTTGGCTTCGGGCGCGGCCTGGGCGATCGCGGCCATCATGGCCTCGGTCATCAGGCCGTGGTCGGCGGGCTGCTCGGCGATGCGTGGCAGCACATGGGTCAGGGCGTAGTTGGTCAACGGGGCGTTGGTCGCGATGCGTCGCGCCAGTTCCAGGGCCTTGTCCAAGGCCTGTCCGGTGGGCACCACATACTGGGACAGGCCGATGCGCTCGCCATCCATGGCGTTGTAGACCCGCCCCGTCAGCATCATGTCGGTCATGCGCGCGGCCCCGATCAGCTTGGGGACCCGAACCGCTCCACCGCCGCCGACGAAGATGCCGCGAGTGCCCTCGGGCAAGGCGTAAAACGCACTCTCGTCGGCCACCCGGATGTGACAGGCGCTGGCCAATTCCAGGCCACCGCCCACCACGGCGCCGTGCAGGGCGGCGATCACGGGCACTGGACCGTATTGAACGCCGTCCAGGGCTTGGTGCCACATGCGTGAGTGCATGACCCCTTGCCCCGCGTCGCGCTCTTGCAGCTCCGACAGATCCAGTCCAGCACAAAAATGATCGCCTTCGCCATGAATCACGGCCGCCTTGGCCTCGGGGGGCAGGTTTTGAAACAGGTGTCGGATCGCCAGGATCAGCCCGTCGTTGAGGGCATTTCGTTTGCTTGGGCGGGTCAGCCTGACCACGGCCACGGGGCCATCAAGGCGCATGTGCAGGTCTGGATGTGCGGCTTGGCTCATGAGGACAGCTCCCAGCTAAAAGGTTATTTTTTATAACTATATGAGCGTTCGAGATCGGCATGGACTGGTGTTTACCCTAGAAGCCTGGGGTTGTGAGTGGGGTGCGGGGGCGGTGGGTTCGATAGAATGGGGCGCTCCTTTGTTTTTAGGTTAGGAATTTCCATGCCCGCCTTACTGCCCAACATCGATCCCGATGGCCTGCTCGAGTTTTCGGTCGTTTACACCGATCGCGCGCTCAACCACATGTCGCAGCGTTTTCAGGGTGTCATGCGCGACATTTCTGCCACCTTGAAAGAGGTTTACAACGCGCATTCGGTCGTGCTCGTTCCGGGCAGTGGCACTTTTGGCATGGAGGCCGTCGCCAGGCAGTTTGCCGGCGGTCAGAAGGTGCTGGTCGTTCGCAATGGCTGGTTCAGCTACCGTTGGACTCAGATCTTCGAAATGGGTCAGATCCCTGCGCAAGAAATCGTGATGAAGGCGCGTCCGCAAAGCGCCGCGCCCGAGGCCCCCTGGGCCCCGTGCCCGATCGAGGAAGTGGTCGCCACGGTTCTGCGGGAAAAACCCGCTGTGGTCTTTGCCCCGCATGTCGAGACCAGCGCGGGCATGGTTCTGCCCGATGATTACATCCGCCAACTCTCCGATGCCGTGCATCAGGTCGGTGGCCTGATGGTGCTGGATTGCATCGCTTCGGGTGCCCTGTGGGTGGACATGAAAGCCACCGGCGTGGACCTGTTGGTCAGTGCGCCGCAAAAAGGCTGGAGCAGCTCGCCCTGTTGTGCCATGGTCATGCTCAGCGAGCGTGCCCGCAAGGCCATCGACGCCACCCAGAGCAGCAGCTTTGCCTGTGACCTGAAAAAATGGCTGCAGGTCATGGAAGCGTACGAGGGCGGTGGTCACATCTATCACACCACCTTGCCCACCGACGCCCTGACCCGCATGCGCGACATCATGGTCGAAACCCGCGCCTACGGGTTCGACAAGGTGCGGCAGGAACAAATCGAGTTGGGCCGTCAGGTGCGCGCGCTGCTCGAAGGCTGTGGCATCCGCAGCGTCGCCGCCGAGGGCTACAAAGCCGCTGGCGTGGTGGTCAGTTACACCCGCGACCCCGACATTCAAAACAGCAAGAAGTTCCTGGCTTTGGGCCTGCAAACCGCCGCTGGGGTGCCTTTGCAGTGTGACGAACCCAAGGATTTCATGACCTTCCGCCTGGGCTTGTTCGGTTTGGACAAGTGGCATCAGCCCGAGCGCAGCGTCCAGCACCTGGCGCACGCCTTGGAGCAACTGGGCTACACCCGCAAGGCGGCCTGACTCAAGGGGTCAGCGTGAGCCCGTGCCGCCAATGCGACGGCGTGAGCCGAAGCGGGCGGTATTGACCCTGGGCCCACTCGCTGGCCATGTCCCGGTAGCGCGCAGAGAACACCACGCCACTCTGGCCGGTCTGGTAGATGAAGAGCGATCGCTCGAGGTCTTGCAGGTCGTAAATCGCGCGCAACGACGCCGAATGCCGGTTGGCAAAGGGCGCGACCGCCTCGGACGCGTTGTACTGTCCCACATTCACGGTGTATGCGTCTCCGGGCGTCGGTCGTTCGACGTTGAACCAGCGCGCCAGCCATGGCACCCGATCGAAGGGTCGATGGGCGCTGCGGGCCAGGTGGGCGTCGCCCCAGCGCCAGCGCATGACATCATCGCCTTGCCAGGCGGCGATGCGCGCCAACGCCCGCTCCAGTGCTGCCGTGGCGGTCGCCGCGCAACCCGAGGGTCCGCACCAGTAGGGGTCGTTGCGTGCCACGATGGCCTCGATCCCGGCCCGGAAGTCGCGTTTGCCGTACACGATCTTGAACAGATCGGCCCCAATGCGCGGCTCCATCAGGCCGCGCGCCAACTCATCGACCCACACCGCCCCGATCAGGGGCGCGGCACGGTCCATGCGCATTTGGCCGTCAAAGCCCCTCAATTCGGCCATGGCCGCCTCGGCCAGGGGGTGCTGGGCCCGGGTTTGCAAAAGGGTCGGCCAGAGTTTGAGCATGGCCTCGGAGTGGACGTCGTTCTGTAGGTCACGCATCGACGCCAGGTCGTGGTGCTCGCGCTCGGCCAGGCGCTGCACGATGCGCTGATGTCGATACGGCAGGATCCAATCCTGGGTCAGGTGATGGGGGTAATCGGGGCTGGTGATGCGTTGGTTGGCGGTCGCGATCCAGCCGTGCTGGCCCCCGTCTTTCGGGTTTTGTGCCTCGGGGACCCAGCCCACCCAGTCGTAGCGCGAGTCCCAGCCCGGGGCGGGGGCGACGCCCATCAGGTCATTATCGGCGCGGCGCAAAGGCACGCGTCCGATGGCTTGCATGCGGATGCGCCCTTGGGTGTCAGCGGCCACGGCGCTTTGCATGGGGGAGTGGTGGTGCGCGAAGGCCGCAAAGAGTTCATCGACATCGCGGGCGCGGTTGGCCAACAGGCCCGCCAACACCGTGCGGTTGTCCTCTTCCAGGGCGCTCCAGCGCAAGGCGACCAGGTGCCGTTTCAGGTCGACCGTTTCGCCATGGTGCGCGATGGCATCGCTGATCACCGGGCCATGACGGGTGCGTCGCACCACGTGGGTGACGTCGGGCTCACCCTTGACCCGAATGGTCGTGGTGCGGGTGTCGATCGCTTGCCAGCCGCTGGGCGTTTGCACCCGGCCCGGGTCGCTCGGATCGAGCCGCTCCAAATAGAGGTCTTGCACGTCGGGCCCGGTGTTGGTGAAGGCCCAGGCCACGGATTCGGTGCGCCCCAGCACGACGAAGGGCAAGCCGGGCAAGGTGGCGCCGACGACGCGCAGCGGCGCGATGGCCGAGCCGTCCCGGGCCTGTCCAGCGGGGGATTCGAGGCTGGCGAAATACCAGATCGCCGGGGCGCTCAAACCCAGATGGGGGTCGTTGGCCAGCAGTGGCTTGCCGGTGTGGGTGCGCGCGCCTGCCAGTGCCCAGTTGTTGCTGCCCTTGCCCCCCGAGTCACCGGCTTGGGCGATGAACTCGCGTGACCAGTCCCACCACGCGCCCCGGGGCTGCTCAGGCTCGCGCCGACGTGCGGCTTCTCGCCCAGACGCTGCGTAAACGCCCAGCCCGCGGTACAGGGCCGCCAGATCGACCCGGGTCACTGGGGCCTCACCCGGGTAGGGGGGCATCAGCGTCCACAGTTGCTCGGTGTCAAGCACACGCAACAAGGCCAGGCGAGACATCTCTCTGCCCCAGTTGTCGCCCAGATCGAGTGCCATCATCAGCGCCCAACCCACGCTGTCTTGGGGGGTCCAAGCCGGTTCATCCAAGTCGAACTTGCCGCCGATCAGATGGAACTCCGGGGGCAGCGTTTGGGTCGAGTGCTTGAAGAAGGTGTTGATGCCGTCGCTGTAGCGTTGCAGGGCTTCGCGCGCGGGGTCAGGCAGGTTGCGGTACTGCCGCTCGGCGGCCCCCATGATGTCGAGGGTGCGCATGAGCCGATCGGTCTCCAGCGTGGCTGGCCCCAGTAACTCGGACAATGTGCCATGCATGATGCGCCGGTTGAAGGCGAGTTGCCAAGCGCGCTCCTGGGCGTGCACATAACCCAGTGCGAACCAGGCATCCTGGGGCTTGCTGGCCTTGATGTGCGTCACGTCGGCGTCGTCGCGCAGAACCTGGACCGCATCGGTGAGGCCTGGCACGCGCAGGCTACCGTCCAGTGGGGGCAGGGTGCGCCAAGCGTAAACCCAGGCAGCCAGCACGACCGACACCAGCACGATCAGCAAGAACCACAGTGCTTTTTTCAACATGCCCCGAGGTTAACCGAAGGTGGGCCAGGGGCGCACGCCCAATGCGTCACCCCGTCCAGAGGTGCATGGGCGCCAAAGGTCCGTCGGCGCGACACGCCGGCATCGGCGGGTGTTATTGGCCGGCGGTGATTTTGTGGTCGCGCACCACCTTGCCCCACTTGTCGATTTCGTTTTTGACGAAGCGATCGAGTTCGGCAGGACTGGTGGCGGTCACGACCACGCCCATTTGCTGCAAGCGCTCTTTGACGGCGGGCTCTTGCAAGGCTTTTTGCAGGGCGGCGTGCATGCGGTTGACGATCGCATCGGGCGTACCCGCCGGGGCCAGCATGCCCCACCAAGCCTGGGCTTCAAAGCCAGGGACCCCGAGTTCTTGCAAGGTGGGCACGTCGGGCAATTCGGCCATGCGCTTGGGCGAGGTCACCGCCAGCGGACGCAGCTTGCCGCTGGCGAGGTGGGGTGCCCACAGCGCATAAGTCGCCATGGTCACCGGCACGTGACCCGCCACCCCATCGGTGGCCAGGGGACCCCCCCCTTTGTATGGCACGTGCGTCCAGTCCACCTTGAGGTGACTGCCCAAGGCGGTCATGGCCAGGTGGGCCATGCTGCCCGAGCCGATGGTGCCGTAGCCGATGTTGCCCGGTTTGGCACGGGCGGCTTGCACCAGGTCGGCATAGGTTTTATAGGGGGTGCTGCTGTGCGCCGTGATGACCATGGCGCCGGTGCCGATCTGCATGACACCACGCAAGTCTTTCAGGGTGTCAAAGGGCAGGTTGGGGTAGAGGCTGGGGTTGACGCCGTGGGTGTCAAAGACCATCACCCAGGTGTAGCCATCGGCAGGTGATTTGGCCACGATGCCCGTGCCGATCGTGCCCGAGGCCCCCACCTTGTTGTCGATCACGATGGGTTGGCCCAAGGCGCTTTGCAAGTGGGGTTGTAACAGGCGCGAGATCTGGTCAACCGTCCCGCCGGTTGGAAAAGGGTTGACAACCTTGATGGGTTGGTTGGGCCAGGCGGTCTGCGCCTGGGGGGCCGTGGCGGCAAACAGGCCGGTGATCAAAACCGACAGGGCGTGACGACGAAACATGTGGAGCTCCCTTTGTGACACAACATCAGATGCGCGGATGGTAGGCGCTGAAGTGCCCCCGGTCATTTGGGTTTTACCCGCACCCGTACCCCCCTGAAACGCAGGGTCATGAGGGGGTCAAATCACGGCCTCGATCAACACCGGCCCTGGGGTGGCGAGGGCCTTTTGCAGCGCGCTGGCCAGTTCTTGCAGGCTGTGCGCACGCTCGCCGGGCACGCCCATCCCGCGTGCCAAGTGCAGCCAGTCCAGATCGGGGCGATCCAGGGTCAGCATGGCGCGGGCATTGACTCCGGGGCTGCCAGCGCCGACGTTCTTGAGCTCGCCTTGCAAGATGTGGTAGCTGCGGTTGGCCATGACCACGACTTTGACGTTGAGCGATTCACGCGCCATGGTCCACAGCGCCTGCAGGGTGTACATGCCGCTGCCATCGCCCTCGAGCACGATCACAGGGCGATCGGGCGCACCGATGGCGGCGCCGACGGCGCCGGGCAGGCCGAAACCGATGGCTCCGCCCATGATGTTGAGCCAACTGTGGGGGGCCGCTTGGCTGGTGGGCACGTCAAAGCCGCGTCCACTGGACACCGACTCATCGACGACCACCGCGCCTTCGGGGATCAGGGCGGCGATCAACCGACCCAGACCCACGGGTTCAATGGGGTCGCGCCCCGGGCCGGGCAGGGCCGGGCGTTGCAGCCCAGCCAGCGATGCGGGGGCGGTGGTCCGCGCGCCAACCGCGTCGGCCAGGGCCTCCAGGGCCTGGTTCACGTCTTGGTGCGCTTGTGCCAAAGTGACGAAGCGGCAGTCGGGGGGCGCCAGCAGGCTGGGCTTGCCAGGGTAAGCAAAAAAGGCGACCGGGGGGCGGGCAGCCACCAGGATGATTTGCTCGTAGCCCGACAACATTTGAACCGCCAGGTCCACGCTGTAGGGCACGCGTTTGGGGGTGACCCGACCGGCCCCGCGTTCCAGCCGGGCGACGCTGTATTCGCACAAGATGTCGGCCCCACACCGGGCGGCGATGCGGCCCGCCCACTGCAAGGCCGTTTCGCGCCCCGCGATGCCGCCCAAGAGCAAAGCGGTCTTGCGACCGTTGCGCAACGCCTGGGCGCAGGCGTCGACCGACGTGCTGGGCACTGGCTCGCGGGCCGGGCGGGGGCGGGGGGCGACGACCTCGCCGCCAGGGTTCCATGCGGTATCGGCGGGCAGGATCAGGGTGGCGATCTGACCCGGGGGCTGCAAGGCGGCGGTGACCGCATCGGCACCGGCTTGGGCCACTTGGGTGCTGTCGTTGCAAGTCCGCACCCAATGCGACATCGGGCGAGCCACCCCTTCAATGTCGCTTGTCAACGGGGCGTTGTGCGCCACGTGGTAGGTGGCATGCTCGCCCACGATGTTGACGATGCCGGAGCCGGCTTTTTTGGCGTTGTGCAGATTGGCCAATCCGTTGCCCAAGCCCGGCCCCAGGTGCAACAGGGTGCAAGCGGGTTGGTCGGTCATGCGGTAGTAGCCATCCGCGGCGGCGGTGACCACGCCTTCAAACAGGCCCAGCACGCAGCGCATGCCATCGACCTTGTCCAGGGCCGCGACAAAATGCATCTCGGAGGTCCCGGGGTTGGCAAAACACACCGTCACGCCCTGGCTAACCAGGGTACGGCTCAGACTCTCGGCTCCATTCATGGGCGCTCCTTGCGTCGGGGATTGGACTGATGGCGAGTATAGGCAGGTCGGGGTCGTGGGTTGTCACTTGGGTATCGCGCGAAAGCAACAACACCGGCACAATAGCCCTCCAATGACACGAGGAGCTTGGACATGTTTTACGGTGAGATCGAGGGGGGCGGCTTTGAGGTGATCGAGCCCGAGTTCGCGCAAACCTTTGTGGGGCACGCCCGCCTGGAGCGGCTCTACACCGGCTGTCGCTGGGCCGAGGGGCCCGCGTGGTTTGGCGGTGGCCGTTACCTGCTGTGGTCGGACCTGCCCAACAACCGCATCTTGCGCTATGACGACACCGACGGTCATGTTTCTGTTTATCGTGCGCCCAGCCAGTTTGCCAATGGCAACACGGTTGATTGGCAGGGGCGGCTGATCACTTGTGAACACCTGGGGCGCCGTGTTTCGCGCACCGAGCACGATGGCCGGGTGATTACCCTGGCCGATCGTTACCAGGGCAAGCGGCTCAACTCTCCCAACGACGCGGTCGTCAAATCCGATGGATCGATTTGGTTCACCGACCCCGACTACGGCATCATCGCCGACTACGAGGGAGGGCGAAGCGAACGCGAGCAAGACGGTTGCCACGTCTATCGGATCGACCCCCACAACGGCGAGGTGACGCGCGTGGCGAGCGATTTCGACCACCCCAATGGCCTGGCGTTTTCGCGCGACGAAAAGCGCCTGTTCATCGCCGACAGCGGTTACACCGAGGGCCCCGATCACCCCCGTCACATACGGGTGTTCGACCTTGCTCCCGATGGCAAAACCCTGGGTGCCTCGAGGGTTTTTGCGACTTGCCCAGCCGGGTTTTTTGATGGGTTCAGGGTGGACGAGGCGGGTCGTGTTTGGACCAGTTCGGCCGAGGGCGTGCTGTGTTTCAGTCCCGAGGGTCGGCTGATCGGGCGCGTTCGGGTGCCCGAGATGGTCGCCAACTTGACTTTTGGGGGTGTTGCTCGCAATCGCCTATTTATTTGTGGCACCACTTCGTTGTATGCTGTTTATCTAAAGATCAACGGATGAGGAGTCAACCATGAATGTCCGCAATCTCTCGCTCGCGGTCAGCAGCCGCGCCAAGCCGGTCACTCACACGTCGCAAAGTGCCGTTGCGGCGATCAAGGAGATCGTGCCCCGCATCGCCGCCCGGGCTCGCGAAACCGAGCAGATGAGGCGGGTTCACCCCGACACCATCCGTGAACTGCACGAGGCCGGTCTGATGCGCCTGATGCAGCCGGCACGCTTTGGCGGATCGGAGTTGTGGCTCGATGACCTGATGAACGTTGTGTTCGAGATTGGCAAGGTGTGTGCCTCGACCGCCTGGGTTTATTCCAATCTGGCCTCGCACGCCTGGAACATCGGTCAGTTTGAGTTGCAGGCCCAAGAGGATGTGTGGGCCAAGGATCCTGACGCATTGGCTGCCACCGGCTTGGCCTTTCCCTGCGGTAAAGCCATCCCCGTCGATGGCGGCTACCGTCTGAGCGGTCGCTGGCCGTTTTGCAGCGGGATCAACGCGTCGAGCTGGATGTTGGTCGGTGCGATGACCGAGCAAGAGGGCGGGCCACCGCAGCGACGCTTCTTCCTGGTTCCCGAAAAGGACTTCGTTGTCTATGACAACTGGAACACCTTTGGCCTGACCGGCACGGGCAGCCACGACATCGAAGTCAAAGAGGCGTTTGTGCCTGCTTACCGCAGCGTTTCGGCCGAGATTTTCGCCGCCGCTCAACACCTGCCCGGTGCCAAGCTGTACGACAACCCGCTGTTCGCCATGCCCACCTTTGCCGCTTTTGCCTACGTGCTTTGCGGCACACCCGTGGCTGCGGCCAAGGGGGCGGTGGAGCAGTTGACGGCCAATTTGCGGCAACGCGCCGGCACCTATACCGGCGCACGCCTGGCCGAGCTGAACTCGGTCCAGATGCGCATCGCCGAGGCCAGCGCCTGCGTCGAATTTGCCGAGACGGTCATCCGCCGCGACTGGCAGGCCTTGGAAGCCTGCGCCCGTGCCCGCGACTACCCCAGCATGGAGACCAAGCTGAGTTGGAAGCGCAACGCCGCTTTTGCGACGCAATTGGCGGTGCGTGCGGTCGATGCCTTGATGCCAGCCTCCGGCGCGGGCGGCCTGTCTGCCGAGGGGCCTCTGCAACGCCAGTTCCGCGACATCCACGCTGCTTCGGCACACATCGCGCTGACCTGGGACATCCATGGCGCGGCCTACGGTCAAAGCGCCCTGGGCTTGCCTTCACCGGCGGGTTTCCTGCTTTGAAAACCCGATAACCTTTAAAGTTATCGGGTGATTACTTCATCGTTTGCCCTAATGACCTGGTTCAGGGAAAACGCTATCGTTTTGTCCTAGAAGGGTTCCAACCCGGAGATACACCATGCCCGTCACATCGATCAACCACTTCCTCATTCGTTCCGCCGACATTGAGCGATCGAAGAATTTCTACGTGGGCGTCTTGGGCTTTGAAGTGGCCCCGCGCCCTGATTTCCCGTTTCCTGGCTACTGGCTGGGAACCAACGGCAGCATCCAAGTGCACATTGCCCAGGACGGCATCGACAACCGCAGCTTTTACTACCTGGGCACTCCGGACGATGCCGCCAATGGGCAGACCGGTGTGATCGACCACGTGGCCTTTCTGTGCGAGGACCCGGGTGAATTCAAAAAGCGACTGGACGGCAAAGGCGTCCAGTACCGCACCCGTTTCTTGCCCGAAAACGAGCTTTTTCAGTTGTTCCTCAAAGACCCCGATGGGGTCATGATTGAACTCAATTTCTTTGGCGTCGATGACGTCACCGCGTTTGGCGGTGAAAACTACACGCAGATGGCGCGTGTCGATTGATCCCTTTTTTGTCAGTGAACCTTCCAACCTCAGGAGATAAAACCATGGAAATGAACCGCCGCAAAGTCTTGAGCACCGCTGGTGCTGCGGTCGTGGCTTCGCAACTTGGCGTCGGCCAGGTTTGGGCCCAAGGCGGCCCGCTCAAGCTGGGTATGAGCATGCCACAGACAGGCCCGCTGGGCGCTGGTGGTCAGTCGGCCCTGCTCGCGCTGCGGATGTGGGTGGACGACATCAATGCCAAGGGAGGTTTGCTGGGTCGCAAGGTCGAATTGACCGCCTACGACGACCAGTCCAACGGCGCCAACACCCCGGGCATTTACACCAAGCTGTTGGATGTGGACAAGGCCGATTTGCTGATCGCCCCTTATGGCACCAACGTGACCGCGCCCATCATGCCTTTGGTCAAAGAGCGCAAGAAGCTGCTCATGGGCAACTTCTCGTTCCAAGTCAATGCCAAACCCCAGCACGACATGTGGTTCAACAACGCCCCCTGGAACGACGCCAGGGGTTGGTCCGAGGGTTTCTTCGGCATGGGCAAATCGGCGGGCGCCAAGACTGCGGCGATCGTCGCTGCCGACGGCGAATTCCAGCAAAACCTGGCCAATGGCGCCCGTGAGGTGCTCAAGGCGGCCGGTGGCATGAACATCGTCTTTGATCAGAACTATCCACCCAACAGCACCGATTTCTCGTCCATCGTGCGCGCCATCCGCGCGTCCAAGGCCGAAGTGATCTTTGTGGCTTGCTACCCCTCTGAGGCCGTCGCCTTCATGCGCTCGGTCAACGAAATCGGTCTGGGTTCGCAGACGGTGTTGTTCGGTGGCGGCATGGTGGGGTTGCAATTCACCCCCATCATGAGGACCCTGGGCAGCCTGCTCAACGGCGTGACCAACTACAACACCTGGGTGCCTGGCGTGAAGTACCCTGGCATCGACGACTTCTTCAAGCGTTATGCCGACCGTGCGAACGCCGCCAAGGTCGATCCGCTGGGCTTCTACATCGCCCCGTTCAACTACGCCACGGGTCAGATGATCGAGGCGGCCGTCAACGCCACCAAGAGCTTCGAGGATCGCAAGATCGCCGATTACCTGCGCAAGAGCGAGATGCCGACCATCGTGGGTCCGATCTCTTACAACAGCAACGGCGAGCGTGCCAAATCGGCCGTGTTCCAGGCTCAGTTCCGCGGCGTGAAGAACGACGACATTGAGCAGTTCAAGCAACAGGGCAAGCAGATTGTGGTTTGGCCCGACACGCTCAAGCAAGGCAACGTCATCACCCCGTTTGACGCTGCCCGCAAAGCGACCTGATCGTTTTTTTCTCAACAGGGGCGGGCCACGCTCGCCCCTTTTTTTTGATCTCGTATGTTCTCCATTGATCTCTTGTTTGAGGCGGTGTTGTTCGGCCTGTTGCTGGGCTGCTTCTACGCCGCCGTCAGTCTGGGCCTGTCCGTCGCCTTTGGTTTGCTCGATGTGCCTTACGTGGCGCATCCGGCTTTGTTGATCTCGGGCTCTTACTTCACCTATGTTCTGTATGGCCTGGGTTTGGACCCGCTGGTCGCAGGCGTGCTGGCGATGCCGGTGTTTTTCTTGCTCGGCATGTTTTTGTACCGGTTTTATTATGAAACCTTCGAGAAGCGAGGTTCTGACGCGGGGGTGCGTGGCCTGGGCTTCTTCTTTGGCCTGGCCTTCATCATCGAGGTCGTGCTGATTCTGATTTTCGGTGTTGATCAGCGCTCGGTTCAAGCCGATTACATTGGCTTTAGCCTAGAGATCGGTGAATACCGTTTGCCCTACCGGATGCTGATCGCGTTCGCCATCGCGCTGGTGTTGACGGTGGCGCTGACCGTGTATTTCTCGCGCACCTTCACCGGGCGCGCCATCAAGGCAGTGGGCCAGGATGAGGGGGCCTTGCGCTTGATGGGTGCTGACCCCGTGCGCATCAAGCAATGGGCCTTTGGCATCGCCACCGCCGTCAACGCCCTGGCGGGCGCGATGCTGATCATCGTCGGGCCGGTCGAACCGGCGATGGACCGCATCTACATCGGACGCACCTTCTGCGTGGTGGTCTTGGCGGGCTTGGGCAGCATGAGCGGCACTTTGGTGGCCGGCATCATCCTTGGCGTGGCTGAATCGATCGTTTTGATGATGTTTGGTGCCTCCTGGGCCCCGGCAGTGGCTTTTGGCTTGCTGCTCATCATGCTGGGCTTGCGCCCGCAGGGCCTGTTTGGGAGGTGATTTAAAAATGAAATTCTGGATCTCATGTGTGGTGGCGGCCCTGGTGTTCCTGGGCTTGTCCATGTCTGACCTCAACGAATACCTGTTCTTCGCGGGTTTTGTGGTCTTGCAGTTCATCGTGCTGGCCACGGCCTGGAACATTCTGGGTGGATATGCCGGCTACGTGAACTTCGGTGTCCCCGCCTTCGTGGCCGTGGGCTCCTACACCGCGGTGGTCTTGTTCAAGGCCTTTCACGCGCCCTTGCTCGTGCAACTGCTGGGGGGGGCGATCATGGCGGGTTTGTTGGGCTTGATCGTGGGCATGCTCACGCTCAAATTGCGCGGCATTTTCTTCTCCATCGCCACCGTCGCCGTGGTGTTCATTTTGGAAGCCGTGGTCATGAACTGGCGCTACGTCGGTGGCGCCACCGGCATCCAGTTCACGCGGCCTGACCCCATTTTGGGCTTTGAGAGTTACACCCGCTTCCTGTTCTTTGTGATGGGCTTGCTGGCTTTGGGCTCGTTGGCGATTGCCCGTTACATCCAGGACTCCTTCCTTGGTCAGGGCTTGCGCGCGGTGCGCGATTCGGAAGAGGCCGCCGAGTGCTCGGGGGTGCCCACCCTGCGCATCAAGTTGGTCGCCTGCACGGTCATGGGCGCCCTCATGGGCGTGGCCGGCGCACCCATGCCCATGTACCTGGCCTATGTGGAGCCGGTGTCCACGTTTAACTTGAGTTACTCGATCTCGGCCTTGGCCATGCCCATCATTGGCGGCACCTCGCACTGGTTGGGCCCCCTGATCGGCGCCCTGATCTTGGGCACATTGCAGCAGGTGGTGACGGTCACCATTTCGAGTGAGCTCAATGTGCTGGTGGTGGGCGTGCTGCTGGTTCTGTTTGTTGTTTTGGCACCCGAGGGTGTTTTGGGACTCGTGAAAAAATGGAAACAATCCTCGAAGTAAGCCAAGTCGCGAAGCACTTTGGCGGCTTCACCGCCTTGCACAGCATCGACTTGCAATTGAAAAAAGGCGAACGTTTGGGGCTGATCGGTCCCAACGGTTCGGGCAAGACGACGCTCATCAACTGCATCTCGGGCGCCTTGCAAAACGACGGCGGCTCGATCAAATTCGAAGGCCGCGAACTCAGTGGCATGCAAGCCTTTCAGCGCACCAAGCTGGGCATCGCACGCAGCTTTCAGATTCCGCGTCCATTTCGCAGCATGACCGTGCTGGAAAACCTGATGGTGCCACTGGCCTACGTGTGTGGCATGAGCGGTCACAAGGCCGAGGAGGAGGCGATGCGCATCCTCACCAGCATGGGCTTGGGGGCCAAGGCCCGCACGCTGTCTGGCTCGCTGTCGCAGGTCGAGTTGCGCAAGATGGAGCTGGCCCGTGCGGTGGCCGCCAAGCCCAAGTTGCTGGTCTCGGATGAGGCCATGGCCGGTTTGGCTGGCGCCGAGATCGACGAGGTGCTCGATCTGCTGTTCGAGCTCAACAAAATGGGCATCACCATCATCATGATCGAGCACATCATGCACGCGGTCATGAAGTTTTCCGAACGCCTGGTTTGTCTGGACGCTGGCAAGATCATCTGTCAGGGCGACCCACAAACCATCATCACCAATCCGGAAGTTCAGAGGGCATACCTTGGCGATTAAGCTTGACATCCAAAACGTCCACGCTGGCTACGGCGCGGTTCGCGCCCTGATGGGCGTTTCGCTCGAACTCAATCAGGGACAGACGGTGGTGCTGTTGGGCACCAACGGCAACGGCAAGAGCACGCTCATGAAGTGCATCATGGGCATGGTCAAACCCGAGTCCGGTTCGATCACGCTCGACATCGATGGCGCGCGCCACGACCTGACGAAGCTCTCGACCGAAGAGATCGTCAACCTGGGGGTGGCGCTGGTGCCCGAGGGACGCCGCCTCTTTCCCAAGCTCACGGTGGAAGAAAACCTGTTGCTGGGGGCGTTTCGACCCTTGGCGCGGGCCCAGATCGAGACCAACCTCGAGTTTGCCTTTGAGGCCTTCCCTTTGTTGAAGGAGCGACGCAAGCAATTGGCTGGTTCGATGTCCGGTGGCCAGCAGCAGATGTTGGCCATCGCCCGTGCCCTGATGTCGGCCCCCAAGGTGTTGCTGGTCGATGAGCCTTCGGTGGGTCTTTCCCCGCTGCTGGTTTCGCAAACCATCACCAAGCTCAAAGAGCTCAAGGACAAGTACCAACTCACGGTGCTGATGGCCGAGCAGAACTTCAACCAGGCCACGCGCATCGCCGATCACGGCTACATCATCGTTCACGGGGAGATCGTGTTCCAAGGTGACGTCGACTCGATCAAGAACAACGAAATGGTCAAGAGTTTCTATTTGGGCGTGGTTGCCCATTGATCGTCAACCGCCCTGGCGCGCATGTCGCCCGGGGCGTCATGTTTGAAAGGAGCGCCCATCATGAAAGCAGCGGCGTTTGATTACACCCGGGCCGCTTCGGTTGAAGCGGCGATCGACCTGTTGCGGCAGCACGCGGGTTCAGCCCAGATTTTGGCCGGTGGCCAAAGCCTGATGGCCATGATGAACCTGCGTCTGGCCCAGCCGGGGATGCTGATTGACATCAGCGGGATCGACCGCTTGAAATCGATCGTCGTCGATGGCGCGGTCTTGCGCATTGGCGCCTTGGTGACCCACCACGCGATTCTGAAATCGGAGCTGGTGACCCGTCACGTGCCCCTGTTGGCGCAGGCGGTCCCGCACGTGGCGCATTTGGCGATCCGCAACGTGGGCACCATCGGCGGCAGCTTGGCGCTGGCCGATCCGGCCGCGGAGTATCCGGCGGTCGCCCTGGCCTTGAACGCCACCATCGTGGCGCAAGGGCCGCAGGGCCAACGGCGCATTCCGATCGAGGCCTACTTCCAGGGGCTGTACCAGACCGCCTTGCAAGCCGACGAGTTGCTGGTGGCGGTCGAGTTTCCATTGGCTCAGGCCGGTCAGGTCTTTCACTTCGATGAGCTGTCTCGCCGGCGCGGCGACTACGCCATGGTGGGTTTGGCCTGCGCCTTGCGTGTGCAGGGCAGTCAGGTGCAAGAGGCCCGACTGGCTTACCTGGCGGTGGGCGACGGGCCGGTCTTGGCCCGACGTGCCATGGCCGCCTTGCAGGGCAAGGCGCTGGACGCGGCCACGATCCCGTTGGCTCAGCAGGCCTTGGCCCAAGACCTGAGCCCCAACGGTGACCTTCAGGCCGATCCGGCCACCAAAATTCACCTGGCCCGAGTCCTTTTGGGCCGAGCCCTCAACGCCTTGCGGAGCGCGTCATGAGCGAAAAGAAAATCACCACCACCTTCACCCTCAACGGCGCACAGGTCGAGCGTGACGTACCGGTGCGCATGCACCTGATCGACATGCTGCGCGAGGACCTGGGCCTGACCGGCTCGCACCTGGGGTGCGAGCACGGCGTGTGCGGCGCCTGTCAGGTCATGGTGGACGGTCAAGTCGTGCGCGGTTGCCTGACCCTGGGCGTGGCGGTTGAGGGCAAGACCGTCGACACCATCGAAGGCCTGTCCGACAGCGGCCAGTTGGCCGTGCTGCAGCAGGCGTTTTTGCAGCACAACGCCTTTCAGTGTGGGTTTTGCTCATCGGGCATGTTGATCAGCGCGCTGGACATTGTGCGACACCACCCCGATGCCAACCGAGAAGAGATCCGCGACCTGATTTCGGGCAACTATTGCCGTTGCACAGGTTATCAGGCGATCGTCGATGCCATCGAATCCGTCCTCAAGGCGCAGCGCGTGCTGCCCATCGCCCAAGGAGCCGCCGCATGAACGCCCGTTCCGAACTGCCGTCCAACCCAGTCGATACCCGCACCCAGGAAAAATACATCGGCACGTCCGTGCCCCGTGCAGGGGCCCGCAAACTGCTGCAGGGCCGTGGGGTTTACCTCGATGATGTGCGTGTGCCACGACTGGCCCACGTGGTCTTTTTCCGCAGCCCGCACGCCCACGCCCGGATCAAATCGCTGGACCTGAGCCAGGCCCGCCGCCAACCCGGCGTGATTGGTGCCTTTGACGGCGCAGCCATCGCCGAGTTTTGTACCCCTTGGGTGGGCGTGCTGGGGCACCTCAAGGGCATCAAGTCGGCGGTGCAGCACGCGGTCGCCATCGATCGGGCGTGCTGGCAGGGCGAGGCGGTGGCCGCCATCGTGGCCGAGACGCGCCGTCAGGCCGAAGACGCTCTGGACCATGTGGTGGCCGAGTTCGAACCCCTGCCGGCGGTGGTTGACATGCGCGCCTCGCTCCAAGGCGACGTGGTGATTCACCCCGAGCTCGGTGACAACATCTGCTTCACCCGCACCCTGGAGACCGAAGGTTTTGCCGAGGCCTGGGCCAAGGCCGATGTGGTGGTGGAGAAAACCTATGATTTTGGCCGTCACACGGGTGTGACCAACGAGCCGCGTGCGATCCTGGCCGACTACAACCCGGCCGAGCACTCGCTCACGGTCTACCACGCCAATCAGGCGCCGCACATGATGCAAGACATCTTCTCGCGCCACCTCAACATCCCCGAGTCCAATGTGCGGGTGATCTGCAAGGACGTCGGGGGCTCGTTTGGCATCAAGGTGCACGTCTACGCGGACGAAATGGCCACCGCAGCGCTCTCGGTCATGTTGCGTCGTCCGGTCAAGTTCATGGCCGATCGCATCGAGTCGTTTTTGACCGACATCCACGCCCGTGAACACACGGCCACCGTGCGACTGGCGTGCACCAAGGCGGGTGACATCATCGGCTTTGACCTCGATGACCTGACGGGGATCGGCCCTTATTCGGTGTACCCGCGTACCAGCGGGATCGAGGGCAATCAGGTGGTCAACTTGACCGGCGGCCCCTACAAGCACAAGCACTACCGCGCTCGCCTGAACGTGGTGTTCACCAACAAGAACGTGACCTGTCAGTACCGGGCGGTGGGACACCCCATCGCCGTCGCCTTGACCGAGGGGATCGTGGACGAGGCGGCACGCGCCATCGGCATGGACCCGGCCGAGTTTCGCCGCCGCAACATCATTCCCGACGATGCCTATCCCTACACTTTTGTGTCCGGGACCAAATACGAAAAGCTGTCGCATCAGCAGTGCTTGGACAAACTCTTGAAGCTCATGGATTACGAGGGTTTGCGTGCCGAGCAGGCTGAACTGCGCCAGAAGGGCATCCACAGAGGCATCGGTTTGGCCACCATGATTGAAGTGACCAACCCATCACCGGCCTTCTACGGTGTGGGTGGCGCCCGCATTTCGGCCCAGGACGGCGCGACCCTGCGTCTGGACCCGCAAGGCATGCTCAATGTGCTGGTCAGCGTGACCGAGCAAGGTCAGGGCACCGAGGCGGTGTTCGCCCAGATCGCGGCTCAGGTGGTCGGCGTTTCGGTCGACCGGGTGCGCGTGATCACGGGCGACACGGGCGTCACGCCCTATGGCGGTGGCACCTGGGCCTCGCGCGGGGCGGGCATTGGTGGCGAGGCGGTGCTGCAATCGGGCAAGGTCTTGAAAAACAACATCCTGGACATCGCCGCAGCGATCCTGTCGGCCGACAAGGCCACCCTGGACGTGATCAACAACCAAGTGGTGGACAAACTCACGGGCGAGGTCAAATTGCCTTTGCACGAGGTCGGGCGCGTGGCCTACTTCCGACCCGACACCTTGCCCATGAACTTCCAATCCGAGCTCACGGTCACACGGCACTACACGCCGCGTGAATATGGTTTCACCTTCACCAACGGCATTCAGGCCTCGTATGTCGAGGTCGACCCAGAGACCGGCTTTGTGAAGCTGCTCAAACACTGGTGCGTCGAAGACTGCGGGACCGTGATCAACCCCATGCTGGTTGACGAGCAGATTCGTGGAGGCATCGTGCAGGGCATTGGCGGCGCGCTGTTTGAGGAGTGTCTGTACAGCGACGATGGGCAACTGCTCAATGGTTCAATGGCCGATTACCTGGTGCCCATGGCGTCCGAGATGCCCGACATCATCATCGGCCACGTCGAGACCCCGACGCGCGGCTCCGAGCTGGGTGCCAAGGGTGCGGGCGAGGCGGGCACAGCCGGTGCCCCCGGCGCGGTGATGAACGCCATCAACGACGCCCTGACCCCCTTGGGGGCCGTGGTCACGGCACAGCCTTTGACCCCGCAGCGCGTGCTCAAAGCCCTGGGCAAGGTCTGAGCGCCGCGGCGCCTTGGGCGTCTCAGGCCAGGTGGGCCACGCCGGGGATTTCGACCGCGGTTTCGCGAATCAGGTTGACCGGGTCGGCGAAATACCGCGCCCACTCGGCCATTTCTGCCGTGGGTGGCGCGATGACCGCGCCCATTTGCTGGGCCATTTTGACGGCCAGGTGGCCGACGGGCACCCGCAACGCGGAAAACTCGCGCAGGGCTCGGGGCACATCATCGGGGAACGCCCCCAGCTGTTCGACCATGGCCAGTGCGTCGCCAGCGGCCTTGACCACCCCTTGGCCCACATGCGGGCGGGCGACAAACGCCGAATCGCCCACCAAAGCAACCCGGTGGAGCGCCATTTGGTCGCACCAACCGTCGTTGATGGCCTGGACCAGCACTTCGGGGGATCGGTTCACCACCTCGGCCCAGGCCGGGTGCAGCATGCGATGGGCCTCATCGCGGGCCCATTGCACGATGTCTGCGCGCAGCAACTGAGGGGGAATGCCCTCGGGGTGGTGCACCCCCTTGGCGTCGGTCAGGATGTCGCGCAGGCGCTCTGGCTCGGTGCGGCGGTACCACACGATGTTCACGCCGACCTGGCCGTTTTCGGGGCTGAGCACGGCATAGCCCACCATCTGGTCACCTGGCACTTGCTGAAAGCCAAACCCGTCGCGAATGAAATCTTGTGCCGCTGGACTGAGCTTGTCACGTGGCGTCAGGGCTCGCCAGGCCACGTAGCCCGAATAGGACAAGGCAGGCGCTTGGAACAGTTTGCGCCGCACCTCGGATCGGTTGCCGTCGGCGGCCACCACCAGGTCGGCTTCCAGCACGCGCCCATCGGCCAAATGCACACGGGCCGGCCCGGTGGCGCTGCCGTCTTCGACCTGAACGACGTGCTGCCCCAGGTGATAGCGCTCGGCTGGAAAGGCCTGAACCAGGGCATTGAGCAGCCGGGCCCAGGTGGTCATTTGTTGGGGAACGACCATCTCGGCGAGAATTTCACCCTCGGGTGTGTTGAAAAAGCGACGGTCGGTGTCCACGCCCAGTGTGCGAGGGTCAAATTGGGCCCCAGCCGCTTGCAAGGCCTTGATCAAACCAGGGTGGGTGGCGATGCCAGTGCCTCGGCTCACCAGAGGGACAGAGGCTTTTTCGAGGATCGTCACCTCCCAGTCAGCCCGGTGGAGCAAATTTCCGGCAAAGAGTCCAGCCATGGAACCCCCTATGACCAGTGCTTTCTTTTGTTTGATTGTCATGACCTAAAATCCGAAACGTGAATAAAACCCACTCCAAAACGGGGGTGCGCCTTGACCCAGCCACCCGCCGACAACAAATTCTCGATGCGGCCATCGCTTACTTCGCCGAAGCTGGGTTCGGTGTTCAGACCCGCGAGCTGACGCGGCGCATCGGGGTGTCCCAGCCTTTGTTGTACCGTTATTTCCCCAGCAAGCAGGACCTGATCCAGGCGGTTTTTGATGCCGTGTTCATGCGTCGCTGGGACCCGAGCTGGGAGAAGTTGTTGCACGACCGCAGCATCGACTTGCGCGAGCGTCTGCGTCAGTTCTACGTGCTCTATGCCAAGGCGACTTACCGCCCCGACTGGATCCGCATCTACATGTACGCCGGTTTGGCCGACATGGGCTTTAACCGCAACTACCTCACGGTAGTGCGCAAGAAACTCTTGCTGGGGATGTGCGAGGAGTTCCGCAGCGCTTTCGTGCCGGCCAAAATCCTCAAGCATGCCCCGCCCATCACCGGCCGCGAGGTCGAACTGGTCTGGAACCTGCACGGCAGCATGTTCTATTGGGCGGTGCGCCAGCACATCTTTGGGGCCAAGCCCGCTGGCACCGGTTTCGAAGAGCGCACCGCTGATGCGGTCGATCTCTTTTTGGCCGGTGCGCAAGTCCATTACCCCGTCATCGTGGCCGAAGAGGTCAAGGCCCTGCAAGACAAGGTGGGCTGATCCCATCAGCGTGCCGCAGGCACTTGAGCGGCATACCAATCGGCCACGTCGACGCCGGGCATGACGGCGACTTCGGGTTGGGCCAAGACGTGGTCCAGCAGCTTTTCAAATGCGGCGATCCGGTGCGGCACACCCGTGATGTAGGGGTGCACGCTGATGGCCATCACGCGGGGGTTGGTCGCGCTCTCCTGCCACAGACGCTCCATGTGCAACACGCCACGGTGGTACAGCTCTTCGCTGCGGTGGTGTTGGATGGCCATCAGTGGGATGTCGTTGAGTTCAACCGTGTAAGGCACCGACAGCATGGGGCGAGGGGTGCCTTGGATCCAGGTGGGTTGGTCATCGATGACCCAATCGGCCACGTAGTCGATGCCGGCAGCGCTGAGCAGGTCGATGGTCTCATCGGTTTCGGTCAGGCCAGGGCTTTCCCAGCCTCGTGGGGCTTTGCCCGAGAATTTGCGGATCGTCTCGACGGTCTTGGCAATCGCTTCTGCCTGGTTCTCCACCTTGTGCATCGGCCCTTGGACCCAGCCGTGGCCCATGAATTCCCAGCCTTCTTTCAGCGCGGCCTCGGCGACTTGGGGGTAGCTCTCGCACACGATGCCGTTGGTCGCCAGGGTCGGGACGATGCCGCGTTTTTTCAGCGCGTCAAACAAGCGCCAGAAGCCGGCCCGCATGCCGTACTCGTGCCAGGACCAGTTGGGCAGGTCGGGCAACAGGGGCACACCCATCGGGGGCGGCAGCACGGTGCGGGGTTGGGCACGCTCGATCGACCAGTGTTCGACGTTGACGATGACCCAGACCAGCATGCGCTTGCCAGCGGGGGCCTTCAAGATTGGGCGCTGGGGGAAGGGCACATAGGGGACGCGGTCGCTCAACAGCTTGGGGGCGCTCATGGACAGGGGTTCCTTTCAGGGTGATGCAAATGATGTCGGAGGTCAGGTCGTCACCAGACGACCCTCGTGGTTCTGAATAAAGAAGTCGGGCACGGCGGGGCCCCACAGGTACATGGAGTCTTCGGGTGGGTAGTCGCCCGCCGGCCAATCGGTGTCGGCACCGATGTAGTCGATGTCGTAGGAGAACTCGGAAAAACTGCCCCAGGGGTCGCGGGCGTAGTAAAAGTAGTTGGAACCGATCACGTGCCGGCCCACACCCCAGCCTTGGGTGTAACCCGCCGCCATCATCTGCTCCATGCCCATGCCCACCATGTCGATGCTGGGCACGACCCAGCTGGTGTGGTGCAGGCCTGGTGCTTCGGATTTCGCCATCGCCAGCAGGTGATGGTCGCTGGCGTGGGCACCATGCAAAAAAGCGATCACATCGATCGATTTGTCGGACAGCCTAAAGCCCAACACGTCGCAATAAAAGGCGGTCGAGCGCGGCACGTCGGTGGCAAAGATCAGCACATGGGACAGGCGTTGGGGTCGCACGGGCTGGCCCTCGCTGCGCATGGGGGCGATGCCGGCACCGACGCGGTTGACTTTGCGAATCGAACCGTCGGCGGGGGCTTTGGCGCTGGGGGTGAGCTTGTCGCACGCGACGATCTGGATCGGCGTGCCATCGGGGTCACGCAGCCAGAACCCCTGTCCATCGGACAGCGGGTGCGGGTCGATGAGGGCATGGCCTTGCTGCTTGACCCTGTCGCGCAATGCGTCGCAGTCCTCGGGATAGGCACCCAGTGAGAGAAAGGCGATTTTTTTCGGCTCGCCGTTGGCAAAGACTTGACCCCAACGGTGCGGGTGTCCATGGGCATATAAATCGAGCCGTTGGCCATGCCGCTCGGTGCGCAGGCCAAAGGCCTGGTAGAAATGTTCGGCCTGATTCAGGTCAGGCACGGTGAAGGCAAACTGGCGCACCGAGTGGATGGCCAGGGTGTTCGGGCGTTTGATTTTTGCGTTCACGTGGGTCTCCGTGGATCATGGTGTTGATCAAGTGCTCAGTCTAATCCAGCTTCGAGCCGCGTCAAAGTCCCTGATGGGACTGACGGGGTTTTGCCTGATTCCCCGCAACGCGCATGGGTCGTTGTATCCTTGGGGTTGTCACATTTTGCACCTTCACAGCCATGAGCGCTTTCAACCGCGACGCCAAGGGCGTTTACCTGATCACCGTGACGCCTTTCAAAGACAACGGTGAATTGGATTTGGCCAGCACCGACCGCATGATTGACTTTTTACTGGGTTGTGGCGTGACGGGCCTGACGGTGCTGGGCATCATGGGTGAAGCCCCCAAGTTAACGGCCGAGGAATCCAAAATTTTCGTCAAGCAGGTGCTGCGGCGGGTTCAGGGCCGCGTGCCGGTGGTGGTCGGCGCGTCTTCGGTCGGTTTTGCGCCCATGCGCGAGCTGAGCCACAGCGTGATGGAACTGGGGGCCGATGGCGTGATGATCGCGCCGCCCGTCAGCGTGCGCACCGACGACCAGATCGTGGCTTATTTCGACATGGTCAATGAAACCTTGGGGCCCGACACCCCCTGGTGTTTGCAAGACCACCCGGTGGCGACCGGGGTGCAGATGTCGGCGGGGGTGATCCAACGCATTTTGAAATCCTCTCCCCAATGCGTCATGCTCAAGCACGAGGACTGTCCAGGCTTGGCCAAGCTCTCGACCATTCGTGCGGCCATGGCCAGGGGCGACTTGCCACGTGCGTCGATTCTGTGCGGCAACGGCGGAGGTTTGTTCTTGCCCGAAGAGCTCAGCCGCGGGGCCGACGGTGCCATGACGGGCTTTGCCTACCCTGAAATGATGGTCGATGTGGTGGCGGCCCACGCCGCTGGCGATGTGGAGCGCGCCCACGATTTGTTTGACGCGTATCTGCCCTTGGCCCGTTATGAACAGCAATCCGGTGTGGGCTTGGCGGTTCGCAAGCACTTGTTTTGGCAACGTGGGGTGATCGCCTCGGCCGCCGTACGCAAGCCGGGGCCTCAACTGAGCGCTGCGGATTTGACCGACCTGGACCGTTTGGTGAGGCGACAGACGCGTCGCTTGGCTGAGTTGGGATAAAGCCCTGATTGCACCATCTTGGTGCGTGGTTGCGGGCATCGGCCTGCCGCCCGCTCATCGGGGTCAAAAAATCAGGCTTTCACTGCTCTGGAACCACTGTAAATACGAGCCACAGGCCGTTGTTTTTGCTCGTTTTCTTGGTTCACAAGGGCACGCAGGCGATTGAAACCGGCCTTGATTTGCATGATTTCGTTGGTCAGAGGTTGAAAACGTTTTTCTACCTCGGGACTTTGATCAGCGGATGCTGCGACATCTGGCTTCATGTGTGTCTCTCCGTTCTTGACCTTTCAACGCACAAGAGGCGGGCTGGGTAGACAAATCAGACCCATTTTTTTTAAAAAACGGTCAAATTGTGACGCCGCCGTCGATCACCAGGGTCTGCCCGGTCATGAAGGAGCCCGCAGGAGAGGCCAGGAAAACCGCCGCGCCCGCGATTTCGTCGGGGTTACCGATCCGGCGCAAGGGGGTGCTCGCATTGCGCTCGGCCAGCAAGACCGGGTCCTCCCACAAGGCGCGGGCAAAGTCGGTTTTGATCAGGCCGGGCGCGATGCAGTTGACCCGCACGTTGTGGGGACCGAATTCGACCGCCAGGTTGCGCGCCAGTTGCATGTCGGCCGCCTTGCTGATGCAATAGGCCCCAATGATGGGGGAGCCACGCAAGCCCCCGATGCTGGAGATGATCACGATCGAGCCCGAACGCCTTTGGGTCATCTCGGGGCCAACCATGCCGATCAGCCAGTGGTTGGAGACGATGTTGTTGTCCAGGATTTTACGAAACTGGTCGTCGCTGATGCCGGCCAAGGGGCCGTAATAGGGGTTGGAGGCGGCGTTGCAAACCAGCACATCAATGCGACCCCAACGGGCGCGGGTGGCGTCGACCATGGCTTGCAGCTCCGTTTTGGACGAGATGTTGGCTGCGAGTGCAATGGCGCGTTCTTCGCCATGTCGCTGGTTGATCGCGTCGGCGACGTCCTGGCAGGGGGCGAGCTTGCGCGAAGAAATGACGACCCGGGCGCCGTGCTCGGCCAGCCGTTCGGCGATGGCACGGCCGATGCCGCGGGATGATCCGGTGACGATGGCCACTTGGCCTTCGAGTTTGAACAGTTCCATGGTCAGTTTCCAATCGGTGGGAAGTCACACAGGGCACAGAGAAGGGCCGAGATGTTTGCGACACTCTACCTTTAAATTCCACCCCCACCTGTCACGTGAAGATTTTTTATGGCTGGCGCATGACCGCTGCATCTTGTGGCATCCAGTTTTTGCTGGCGGCCCTGGTGTTGCAGTCTTTTGGCCTGTACATCGCCACCTTGAGCGATGAGATGGGGTGGAGCAAGACCTCTCTGTCGGCTGCTGCTGCCTTGCAATCGGTCGAGGCGGCCCTCATTGGCCCGGTGCTGGGTTGGGTGGTGGATCGCTTTGGCAGCCCAGTGATGATCCGCATGGGGGTGGTCATCATGGGGGTGGGGCTGGCGTGCATGAGCTTGGTGGACACCCTGAGCGGTTTTTACGCCTGCGCGGTGCTGATGGCAATCGGCACCAGCTTTTGTGGGTACTTTCCCCTTTCGGTGGCTCTGGTGCAGTGGTTTGAACGCCACCGAGCCCGGGCCTTGTCGATCATGAGTTCGGGTTTGGCTTTGGGCGGCTTGGCGGTGCCCCTGGTTGCCTGGGTCATGCAGACCTGGGGCTGGCGCACGGCCGCGCTGGCCTCGGGGCTGGCCGCCATTGTGCTGGGCTTGCCCCTGGCGCGCATCATGGTGCGTCGGCCGCAGGACCTGGGGCTGAGGGTCGATGGCGCAGAGCCCCAAAGTGAGGGACAAAGCCACCCTGGTGCGCAAGCGCCGGCGCCTGCCGGTCCCTCGCATCCAGTGGGTCGAGAGCACCTGCAGCCGGCGCGCGAATTCACGGCCAAAGAGGCCTTGCGGACGCGGGCCTTTTGGTATTTGGCCGCTGGACATGGCTTGGCCCTGGTGGTGGTCACGGCGGTCAACGTGCATGCGATCACCCACATGAAAGAAGGCTTGGGCTACAGCGTGGCTGAGGCAGGATTCATCATCATGCTGATGACGCTGGGGCAGTTGCTGGGGGTGGTGTTGGGGGCCTGGTTGGGGGATCGTTTCGCCAAGCGCAAGATCGCGGCCGTTTGCATGCTCGCCCATGCGCTGGGCTTGTTGATGCTCACCTTTGCCACATCGGTCGCCTGGCTGCTGTCGTTTGCCGCCTTTCATGGCATCGCCTGGGGTTTGCGCGGTCCGCTGATGCAGGCCATCCGGGCCGACTATTTTGGGCGCAACGCCATCGGCATGATCATGGGACTGTCCGCCGCCATCATCGCCATCGGTCAGATCATGGGCCCGATGGTCGCGGGCATCCTGGCGGATGTCACTGGCGACTACCGTTGGGGGTTCAGTGTGCTGGCGCTGTTGGCGGCCGCTGGATCGGTCACATTCTGGTTGGCCCACAAGCCCGGGCTATCCCGAGCCGCTGCAGCGCCCAAAGCCGATTAACATGAGCCATAGACTTTTTAAACAGGAGACCTTCGCATGCCCGCCTTGAACGTGACCCGCCGCTGGCTGAGCGCCGCTTTGCTTTTTGTGACCTCACCGGTGTGGGCGCAACCCTATCCCGCCAAACCGGTCAAGATCCTGGTGCCGTTCGTGGCTGGCGGCACCAGCGACATCGTGGCGCGGGCGGTGGCGCAAAAGCTCAATGAGGCCGGTTACACGACGGTGGTCGAGAACCGACCCGGGGCCAATGGTTCGATCGCCGCCGAAGCACTGGCCAAATCGCCCAACGATGGCTACACCCTGTTGGTGGGCTCGATCGGCACCTTTGCGATCAACATGGGGCTGTATAAAAACCCCAAGTACGACGTGTTGCGTGATTTCGACGCCATCACCGTGGCGGTGCGCACCCCCAACGTGCTGATCGTGCCACCCAACTTCCCGGCCAACACCCTCAAAGAGTTCATCGATTACGCCCGCAAGAACCCGGGCAAGGTCTCTTATGGTTCATCGGGTTCGGGTTCCAGTGACCACCTGTCGGCTGAAATGTTCAAGCTGCAAACCCAGACCTTTGGCGTGCACATCCCCTACCGTGGCGGGGCGGCGGCACAAACCGACATCATGGCGGGCAACATTGAAGCCTCGTTTCAGAATTTTGGCACCGTGGTGCCTTACATCAAGGCGGGGCGCATGAAGGCCCTGGGCGTGACCTCGCGCCAGCGCATGCCGCAATTGCCTGACGTGCCGACTTTGATTGAGAGTGGGATGAAAGACTTTGACGTCACCTCTTGGCAGGCCGTTGCCGCACCCAAGGGCACGCCGCCCGAAGTGATCAGAAAATTGCACGCCGACATCTCGCGCGGGCTCAATGCGCCCGACATGACGCAGCGTTTCAACGGCCTGGGCTTTGAGGTGGTGACCAACACCCCAGCCGAAGCGCAGGCTTTTTTCCGGGCTGAAATCGAGCGCTGGACCACGGTGGTCAAAGCGTCCGGGGCCACCGTCGATTGAACAGGAGTTGCACACATGAAAGTCGGCATCGCAGGAATGGGCAAGATGGGCCAGGCCGTGGCCCAGCGCTTGTTGGGTTTGGGGCACGAGGTCTGGGTGTACAACCGCAACCCGGCCCGGGCCGACGCGGTCGTCGCCCTGGGGGCCCAACGGGTCGATCAACCGATCGGTTTGACCACGTCCTGTGAGGTGGTGATCAGTCTGTTGACCGACGCCGCTGCGGTTGAACAGGTCTACCTGGGTCCACAAGGTCTGTTGGCCCAACCAGGGGCAGTGCTGATTGAATCCAGCACGGTCGCGCCCGAGTTTCAGGCCTTGATGGGCCAGCGCGCGGCGCAAGCGGGGGCGTGTTACTTGGAGTGTCCGGTGAGCGGCAGCATTGGGCCAGCCAAAGAGGGCAAGCTGATCGGTTTTGTCGGCGGCGCCCCCGAGGTGGTGGCCCAGGTTCGCCCCTTGCTGGATCAGATCTGTCGCAAGGTGGTCGCGGTGGGCGCGCACGGCAACGGCGCGCGCATGAAACTGTGCGTGAACCTGCCCCTGATGGTGTATTGGCAAACCCTGGGTGAGGCCCTGTCCTTGGTGAGTTCCCTGGACATCGATCCTCAGGCGCTGGTCGACGTGCTGGCCGAGTCCTCGGGCGGCCCCAACATGCTCAAGGTCCGAGGGCCGATGCTGGTTGACGCGCTGGCCGGCACGCCTCAGGCAACGGTCACGGTCGATCTGGCCACCATGCGCAAGGACGTGCGCACCATGGTCGAGCAGGGCAACGCCAACGGCAAGGACATGCCCCTGACGCGTGCCACGCTGGCGAACTTGGAGCAGGCCATCGCGCAGGGGCTGGGGCAGGCCGACTGCACCCAGTTCCCGATGTGGTGGCTCAAGCGCTGAGCAGTCGCCTCAGGCGTCGATTTTCATGTCTTTGATGATGGGCCGGAACTGGTCCATCTGACGGCGCAGCATCTCTTCCTGGGCTGCGCCGTTGGAGCCCACGGCCTCTGCGCCGAGCTCCGCCAGGCGTTTGGCGACCTCGGGGTGGCGGACCGCAGCAGCCGACTCGCGTTGCAGCCGCTCAACGATCTCGCGCGGGGTTTTGGCGGCGACGAACAGGCCATTCCAGCCTTCCAGCTCCAGGCCTGCAAAGCCCAGTTCGCGCACGGTGGGCACATCGGGCAAGGTGGCGATGCGTTTGGAGGCGGTCGTGGCCAGCGCTTTGAGCGTGCCTGACCTGAGTTCGGCCAGCGAGGACGACAACTGGTCGCCGCCGATCTGGATGCGACCCGCCAACAGCTCCTGCTTGAGGGGCGCGGCACCTTTGAAGGCGATGTGCTCCATGTCGACCTTGGCCTCGCGCTTGAACGCCTCGCCCAGCACGTGCATGGCGGAGCCGGGACCGGTCGAGCCGTAGTTGTAAGACAGCTTTTGGCTGCGCAACAGCTGTGCCAGCTCGCGCAGGTCTTTGGCCGGCACACTGGGGTTGGCGGTCAGCACGAAGGGCACGTAAACCGAGATCGAGACGCCCGCGAAATCGGTGTCCACATTGAAGGGGGACCGACCGGCGAGGGTTTGCGACACCGAGGACATCGGGAAAGTGATGTTATGCATCAACAGGGTGTGGCCATCGGGGGCCGACTTGGCGACCGCATCGGCGCCGATGGCCCCGCCCGCACCGCCTCGGTTGTCCACCGTCACGGCCACGCCCATGCTCTCGCTCATGCGCTGGGCGATCAGTCGAGCGACGATGTCGGTGGTGCCGCCAGCGGGAAAGGGCACGATGATGCGGATCGGTTTGGAGGGGAAGCTTTGGCTCCAACTGGGCAAGGCCCAAGTGCCCAGGGTGGCCGCCAGACCCAAGTTGAGGTTTCGACGTGAAATGCGCATGAAGACTCCTGTAGGACCTGTTTGAAACAGCGCGATCATCGCCGAACGGCGCCCCGCGTCAAGAGGGAAAACAGCGAGCGATCAGGGCGCTTCGCGCCTAAGCCATGTGCCCCCTTCGTGCGATCGCGATGCTGGCCGCGATCACGGCCAAAACCACACCCAACAAGGCCATGAGGTGGGTGATTTCCATCACCCCGCGTTTTTCAAACTGCATCCGATGACCCAAATCCTCGTGGATGCGCAGCAAATCGCTCGCACTCTCCGCGCGTCGGTATTCGCCGGCGGTCATTTGCGCCACCTCGCGCAGCACGTTTTCTTCCAACCGGGTCCGCATGCTCATGCCTTTTTCTTTGACGACGGCCCCTTGCAGGGTCCCGACGCCGATGCCATGAACGCGGACTTGGTGCTTCAGCGCCCACTGGGCCATGGGCAACAGGTCGGGCCCCATGTTGCCCTGGCCGTCGGTGATCAGCACGATGGCCTTGCTCAAGCCCACCGCTGGGGGGTGGTCTCGGGGGTCTCGGGGTGGGTCGAGCGGGTTTTTGGCTTCAGGCGGGGCACGTGGTGAGGCTGCGCCCCTTGCGCTTTGCGGGCGACCGCCTTCTTCGATGATGCCCTGGGCGTCCAGTCCAGCGTGCGGCAACAAGGCGTCGAGCGCCACGATCAAGCCGGTGCCCAGCGCCGAGCCGTTTTGCCAGGACAGTTCGTCGATCGCGCGCAACAGGTCGTCGCGTTGCACGGTGGGGACCTGGGCGAGGGTGGCGGTGCCCCCAACGGCGACGATGCCGATTTGAAGCAGCGCGGGCTTTTGCGCGACAAACTGACGCGCCGCTGCGCGCGCCGCGTCCAATCGGTTGGGGGCGACATCGGTGGCTTTCATGCTGGCCGAGGTGTCGATCACCAGCATCACGGTCGCCTCGCGCATGGGCTGCACCCAGACGGCTTGTGGCCTGGCCAGGGCCAGGAGCAACAGGGCCAAGGCCACGGCCTCCAACAGGCGAGGGCCCGTTTGCGAGACCGGGCGCTGGTTCAGCAAGGGGGCGTGGTGGCGCCGGCGCCAGCGCCACACGCGCCAGGCTTGCCACAGCGGCCACAACAGCAAGGCCCAAAGCATGAAGGGCCATTTGAATTCGATCGTGCTCCAGTCAGGCATGGCGCCATTTGTGCTGCCGCAATTGCACAAACCTCAAAATGGCCGGGTGCAGCGCTTCGGCGGTGGACAGTTCCAAGGCGTCCATGCCCGCCTGGCGCACCGCATGGACCAGGCGCTCTCGGCGTCGGAGCGCCTGCTCGGCATAGCGCGCCCGCAAGCCATCATCGGCGCTGTCGACCCAGATCTGCTCACCGCTTTCCGCGTCTTGGATCCACAGCGAGCCCAGGGCCGGCAGGTCTTGCTCCAGGGGGTCGGTCAGGTGCACCACGATGCCGTCGTGGCGTTGCGCCAACTCGGCGAGCGATTTTTCCCAAGGGGCATCGCTCAGAAAGTCGGACAGCACGAAGACCTCGGCCCGTCGCGGCAGCAAGCGGGCGGCACGGCGCAACCACTGATCCAGTGGGCTGGCATGGGTGTGGGAAGGTGGGGGCATTTCGCAGAGCTTTTGCAGGACATGCAGGGTGTGTCGGCGTCCCATCCGGGCGGGAATCCAGGTCATGCCATCGGGGCCCTCGTGACGCCAGACGATGGCACCGACGCGATTGCCGTTCATCATCATGAGCCGTGACATGATGGCCACAAACGCCAGCAGGCGTTCCCGTTTGGTCGTCTGTTGCGAGCCCACATCCATGGAGCCCGACATGTCGACCAAGAACCAGGCTTGGATTTCACGCTCCTCCAGGTGCTCGCGCACCTGAGGCGTCCCGGTGCGGGCGGTGGCCAGCCAGTCGATGTGTCGGACGTCGTCGTGCGCCTGATATTCCCTGAGTTCGGCCAAGTCCAGCCCCGATCCTTTGAACAGGGTGCGGTGTTGGCCTTGCAACAGGCCATCGAGGCGGCGCAGCACCATCCAGTCCATGCGGGCCAGAAAAGTCGGCAAGTCGATCGCCTGCGGTGCGGACCGCTTGGGCGGCGGCGGTTGTTTACGCCACGGGCGCCACATCGGCCGAGAGTCCTTGTTGGGGGGCAGGCAGGGCGCTGAGGAGTCGCTGCACCAGCGCGTCAGCGGTGATGCCTTCGGCCAAGGCCTCGTAGCTCAGCACCAGCCGGTGGCGCAGCACGTCGGGAACGATGTCGATCATGTCCTGCGGCAGCGCATAGGGGCGACCGCGCAAGAACGCCAGCGCACGCGCAGCCTCGACCAGGCCGATGGTGGCCCTGGGGCTGGCGCCAAATTGAATCCACCGCTGTAGGTCGGCCAGTCCGTGTCGCTCGGGCGCGCGGCTGGCGTGCACCAGCCGAACCGCGTATTGCACCAGGGCAGGGTCGACATAGCCGCCTCGGCACAGGCTCTGCAACTGCATCAAATCCTCTGGGCTGACCATGGCTTGAACCGAGGCGGGTGTGCCGGTGAAGCGCTGGGCGATCACGAACTCTTCCTCTTCGCTGGGGTAGTGAACCAGCACCTTCATCAAAAAGCGATCGACCTGCGCTTCAGGCAAGGGGTAGGTGCCCTCGGTCTCAATGGGGTTTTGGGTGGCCATCACGAGAAACGGGTTGGGCACCCGATGCGTTTGGCCCGCCAGGGTCACTTGCCGTTCTTGCATCACCTCGAGCAAAGCGCTTTGGACTTTGGCTGGGGCGCGGTTGATTTCATCGGCCAGCACCAGGTGGGCAAACACCGGCCCGAGCTGAACGCTGAATTCGGCTTTGAGGGGATTGAAAAAACGCGTGCCCACGACGTCCGAGGGCAACAAGTCGGGCGTGAACTGGATGCGCTTGAAGCTCCCCTGCATGACCTTGGCCAGGGTATTGACGGTCAGTGTCTTGGCCAGCCCAGGAACCCCTTCGATCAAAAGGTGTCCTTGGGCCAGCAGGGCGATCAGCACGCGTTCGAGAAACGCGTCTTGGCCCACCACCACGCGCTTGACCTCGTAGAGCAGGCGTTGCATGGTCTGGGCGCCTTTTTGGGTTTGCTCGCTTTGCCCGGGCTGAGGGGGTCGCCAGCGTGTGGAGGTGTCGTCCATGGGGGTCTTTCTTAAAAAGCAGGCAGGCCGACGGCCGAGCCGGCGGCTTCGATGGTGGCGGCGAAGCCAATGCCGATGAAGGTTCTGGCCTTGGTGGGGTTCATGATGGCGGTGACGATGCCGATCACCTCGCCCTCCATGTTGACCAGTGGTCCCCCCGAGTTACCGGGGTTGGCCGCCGCGTCGAATTGAATCAGGCCCGACATGAGGCGTTCGCCGCTTTCAGATTTGAATTCTCGGTTCAGCCCCGAGATCACGCCCGAGGAGACCGAAGGCCCCATGCCAAATGGAAAGCCCACCACCGCCACGGCGTCGCCCGGGGCGAGTTGGCGGGACGAGCCCAACGTCGCGGGCTGTAGGTCGTCGGGAATGCGCGAGGGCTTGAGCACCGCCAGGTCGTTGTGGGCTTGGGTGCCCACCACCACCGCGGTCGATTCGGTGCCATCGGCAAAGGTGATCTTCAAGCCTTGGGCCCCCCAAACCACGTGCAGATTGGTCAGGATCAGGCCCTCTTCACTGACGACGACGCCGGTGCCCACGCCGATTTCCTCCGTGTCGTTTTTGTTCTTGGCGTTGGGGGCCAGGCTTTGCACGCGCACCACACTGCCCGCGACCTGCTCCACCGCCGACCGCGCCGGTGAGGGCCAACCGCGCTCCATCAGCAGCCGATCCAGGGCCTGGGCCACGGGTTCGCTTGGTGCGGAGAGTGGCCTGGGGGTCATCCCCCGGCCCAGCATCCACCCAAGCGCCGCCATCCCCAACCACACCAGACCCAGCAGGTAGGGCATGAGCCGGCGATGGCGCCATCGCCGGCGTGCCCTGGCCCGCTGGGGCGACGGGGCAGGGGGCGCAGAAGAGGGCGATGCGGCATCGGGAGCGGGACTCGGGCTAAAGACGGATGCGCGTTGAATCATCTTGCACCAAACATAGCGGGTGGTGTTAAATTGTCAAATCCAATTAACCCTAGTGGCTGACGCATGAGCTTTTTGCACCCGGAATGGTTGTGGGGCCTGTGGGTCCTGCCGTTGTTGGCATGGGGCTATGTGTGGTTGCTCAAGCGCCGCCGTGTGGCGTTGAGGTGGCCCTCGATCGAACCCATCCGGCGAGCGCAAGGGCGGGCCTCGCGCTGGCGACGCCACGTGCCTGCGGCCTTGCTGGCCGCGGCCTTGGTCTGCGCGCTGATGGCCATGGCCCGTCCCAGTGCCCGCCTGACTTTACCGTCGGATCACATGACGGTGATTCTGGCCATGGACGTGTCGCGCAGCATGTTGGCGCGAGATGTCGAACCCAATCGGATTGAGGCGGCGCAAGCGGCGGCCCGCCAGTTCATCCAGGAGCTGCCCGCGAACATCCGCGTGGGTCTGGTGACCTTTGCCGGCAATGCGCAGGTGGCCCAGCACGTGACCGATCGGCGCGAGGACTTGTTGGCAGCCATTGAGCGCTTTCAATTGCAACGGGCGACCGCGACCGGCAGCGGCTTGTTGCTGGCATTGTCAATCCTGTTGCCCGATGTGGCCTTTGAACTTTCGGATGTGCCCGTGCAAGCGTTGGCCGCGCGACCGCCTGGCTCTTATGCGGGTGGCGCGATCGTCTTGTTGTCAGACGGTCGTCGGACGTCGGGGCCGGACCCGGTGGCGGTGGCCCATCTGGCGGCTCGCCAGGGGGTTCGGGTGTACACCGTCGCGTTTGGCACGCCCAACGGCCAGATTCCCGGCTACGAGGGGTACTCTTTCTTCGCACGGGTCGATGAAGAGGCCCTCAAGGCCGTGGCCGACATCACGGCCGGTGAATTTTTTCGTGCCGCCAGCGCGCAGGATTTGCGCCAGGTGTATCAACACTTGACGCAGCAATTCACCTTGGAAACGCGTGAGAGCGAGGTCAGCGTCTTGTTCGCCTTGGCCAGCTTGCTGTGTGTGCTGCTGGCATGGGTGCTGGCGGCCCGTTGGTTCACTCCCCTGAGCCGGATCAGGGGCGTGTCCACTCAGGGATGAGCGCGCGGACTCAGGTCATCAGGCCGGCGGCTTTGATGCCAGCGGCACAAATGTCCTCGTCTTCGTCACCGGTGCCGCCGCTGGCCCCAGCAGAGCCCAGGATGCGCCCTTGGGCGTCTTTGATCAGCACGGCGCCGGGTTGGGCCAGAAACTTGCCGTGCGCGGTCGCGGCCAGGCCCAGAAAGAAGTTGGGGTTGTCCTTGGCGCGCTCGGCCAGGGTGCGGCTGGAGACGCTGAACGCGACGGCGCCATAGGCCTTGCCAACCGCCACGTCAAACCGCATCATGGTGGCGCCATCTTCACGGGCAAATGCCTTGAGGTGCCCGGCGTCGTCAAGGACGGCCACGCCCATGGGCTTATAGCCCTTGGCTTTGGAGTGGGCCAGGGCGCCGGAGATGATTTTTTGAGCTTGTTCGAGGGTGAGAGCAGACATCGTGGGGGGTTTCCATCAAAGGGGTTTCTTGAGGCTGTGCCCAAGTTCCCCAATGATGCCACGGCGAAAGGCCAATACGCAAACGACGAAGATGAAACCTTGAACAATGGTGACCCATGAGCCCAGTTCGGCCAAGTAGTTTTGCATGGTGACGATCACGGCGGCGCCCACCACCGGTCCAAACAGGGTGCCCAGACCACCGACCAGGGTCATCAGCACCACCTCGCCCGACATCGACCAATGCACGTCGGTCAGAGAGGCCAGTTGAAAGACCAAGGTCTTGGTGGCGCCCGCCAGGCCCGCCAGGGTGCCCGAGAGGATGAAGGCCATGTGCTTGTAGCGATCGGTGTCGTAGCCCAGCGACAAGGCGCGGGGTTCGTTTTCACGGATCGCCTTGAGCACCTGTCCGAAGGGGGAGTGGACGATGCGCCAGACGATGCCAAAACCCAGCAGAAAGATCGCCAGCACCATGGCGTACATCGTCCCTGGCTGCGAGATGTCGATCAAACCAAACAAGGGGTGGCGCGGCACCGCTTGTATGCCGTCTTCGCCGCCGGTGAAAGGGGCCTGCAAATAAAAGAAGAACATCATTTGCGACAGGGCCAGGGTGATCATGGCAAAGTAAATGCCTTGTCGCCGGATGGCCAAAGCCCCGGTGACGACCGCCAGCAGCATGGCGCAAAAGGTGCCGAAAAAGATGGCCCATTCGGGGTTCCAGCCCCAGACCTTGGCGGCATGGGCGCACGCGTAGGCGGCGGTGCCCATGAACATGGCGTGGCCGAACGAGAGCAGGCCACCAAACCCGATCAGCAGGTTGAACGCGCAGGCGAACAAGGCGAAGCACATCACCTTCATCAGGAACACCGGGTACACCACCAGCGGTGCCAATGCGAAAACGGCCACCATCACGGCCAGCGCGATCCCCTGGGCGCGCGCGGATGAGGAGGGGGACGGGGCGGGGGGTGGGGCCATGGTGTTACTTCTGGGTGCCAAACAGGCCCGCAGGTTTGAGCAAGAGGACGATGGCCATGATGACAAAAATCACCGTGTTGGAGGCCTCGGGGTAAAAAACCTTGGTCAGGCCTTCGATCAGGCCCAGTCCGAAGCCCGTCACGATGGCGCCCATGATGGAGCCCATGCCACCGATGACAACGACCGCAAAAACGACAATGATGATGTCCACGCCCATCATGGGGCTGACCTGGTAAATGGGGGCAGCCATGACCCCTGCCAGGGCGGCCAAGCCCACGCCAAAGCCGTAGGTCAAGGTGATCATGCGCGGCACGTTGATCCCAAACGATTGGACCAGGGCGGGGTTTTCGGTGGCGGCACGCAGATACGCCCCCAGTTTGGTGCGCTCGATCACGTACCAGGTGCTCAGGCAGACGATCAGAGACGCCACGATCACCCAGGCCCGGTACTTGGGTAGAAACATGAAGCCCAGGTTGAACGCGCCTCGGAATTCTTCCGGTGCCGCATAGGGCATGCCAGAGGCCCCGTAATGGTGACGGAACAGGCCCTGGATGATGAGGGCCAGCCCGAATGTCAGCAAAAGACCGTACAGGTGGTCGAGTTTGTACAACCGGACCAGCATGGTGCGTTCAATCAGCACGCCGGTGGCCCCGACCAGGATGGGTGCCACCAGCAAAGACACCCAGTAATTCAGGCCCAGCCATTGCAAACCCAGGTAGGCCATGAAGGCGCCCAGCATGTACTGGGCGCCATGGGTGAAGTTGATGATGTTGAGCAAGCCGAAAATCACCGCCAGGCCCAGCGAAAGCAAGGCATAGAAAGAGCCGTTGATCAGGCCGATGAGCAACTGGCCAAACAGCGCTTGCGATGGGATGCCAAAAATGTCCATGGCGGTGAGCCGGCTTTACTTCTTGATCAGGGGGCAATCGCCCTCGTTGAGGGGGCGGAAAGCCTGGTCGGCGGGGATGGTCGCGCGCAGCTTGTAGTAGTCCCAAGGGTACTTGGACTCGGACGGCTTTTTCACCTCGAACAGGTAGGCGTTGTGCAATTTGCGTCCGTCCTGTCGGATCACGCCTTTGCCAAAGAGCGGGTCGTCGGTCGGCATTTCTTTCATCTTGGCGGTGATTTTGGTGCCGTCGTCGGTCTTGGCCGCGTCGATCGCCTTGAGGTAGTGCAAGATCACCGCGTAGACGCCGGCGTTCACCATCGAGGGATGCTTGCCATTGTGGGCGGCGGCAAAGCGCTTGGACCAGGCGCGGGTTTGCTCGTTGAGGTCCCAATAGAAGGTCTCGGTCAGGATCAGGCCCTGGGCGGTTTGCAGGCCCAGCGAATGAATGTCGGTGAGGAACACCAGCAGCCCGGCGAGGTTTTGGCCCCCTTTGGTGATGCCGAATTCAGCGGCTTGTTTGATCGAGTTGATGGTGTCTCCCCCGGCGTTGGCCAGACCCACGATCTTCGCTTTGGAGGCCTGGGCCTGCAACAGGAAAGAGGAGAAGTCCTGGGTGGACAGCGGGTGGCGCACGCGGCCCAGCACCTTGCCCCCGTTCTTGGTCACCACGGCTTCGGTGTCGCGCTCGAGTGCGTGGCCAAAGGCATAGTCAGCAGTCAAGAAGAACCAGCTGTCACCTCCGGTTTGGACCACGGCCTTGCCGGTGCCATTGGCCAGCATCCAGGTGTCATAGAGCCAGTGGATGGTGTTGGGGGTGCAGGCCTTGCCCGTCAGGTCGGCCGAGGCCGCGCCGGTGTTCAGGTGGATCTTGCCCTTTTCTTTCGCCACCTGGTTGATGGCCAAGGCCACCGAGGAGGTGGGCACGTCGACGATGGCGTCGACCTGATCGGTGTCAAACCACTTGCGGGCGATGTTGGAGCCGACGTCGGGCTTGTTCTGGTGGTCCGCACCCACCACCTCGACCTTGAGCTTACTGCCCGTGGCCTTGATGTAGTCTTCGACCGCGGCGCGTGCCGCCCACAGCGACGATGGGCCGCTGATGTCGGCGTACAGGCCGGACATGTCGTTGAGTACGCCGATTTTGACCACGCCGTCCGAAATTTGGGCGTGCGCGCCAGAGGCCAGGGCGCAAAGGGCCGCGGTGGCAATGATTTTTTTCTTCATGGGTGAGAGTCTCCTGTGATGAAAGCTTTTAGACGCCGAGAAATTCATGCAGCATGTCCATCCGGTCCTTGAGTTGGTCGCTGCGGAAGGTTTCGACCACGCGGCCATGCTCCATGACGTAGAAGCGATCGGCCAGCGGGGCGGCGAACCGGAAGTTTTGTTCAACCATGATGATGGTGAACCCTTTGGCCTTGAGCGTGGTGATCATGCGCGCCAGGGCCTGGACGATGACCGGGGCCAGGCCCTCGGAAATCTCGTCGAGCAAAAGCAAGCGTGCGCCGGTGCGCAAAATGCGGGCCACCGCCAGCATTTGTTGCTCTCCGCCCGACAAGCGGGTGCCGGGGCTGTCACGGCGCTCGAGCAAGTTGGGGAACATCTCATAGATGTCGTCAAGGGACATGCCACCAGCGCTCAGCGTGGGCGGTAGCATCAGGTTTTCTTCGCAGGTCAGGCTGGCGAAGATGCCGCGCTCTTCCGGGCAATAGCCCAAACCCAGGCGGGCGATCTGGTGCGGTGCCCACGACGAGGTCTCTTGGCCCATGATCTGGATCGAACCGGTGCGACGATCGACCAGCCCCATGATCGACTTGATCGTGGTGGTGCGACCGGCGCCGTTGCGACCGAGCAAGGTCACGACTTCGCCTTCGTTCACGTACAGGTCCACGCCGTGCAGGATGTGGGACTCGCCGTAGTAAGCGTGCAAATCGCTGATGCGCAACAACTCAGCCATGGGCGCCCTCCAGTGGGGCCTCGGCGCTGCCCATGTAGGCTTCGAGCACCTGTGGGTTGGTCGAGACCTGCGCATAGGGGCCTTCGGCGATCACCTGGCCGCGCTGCAAGACGCTGATGGTGTCGGCGATGCTGGCCACCACGTTCATGTTGTGCTCGACCATCAAGATGGTGCGGTTGGCGCTGACCTTTTTGATCAGTTGGGTCACCCGATCGACGTCTTCGTGACCCATGCCCTGGGTGGGCTCATCGAGCAACATCAGTTCGGGCTCGGTGGCCAGGGTGGTGGCGATTTCCAGGGCCCGCTTGCGGCCATAGGCCAACTCGACCGCCAGGGTGCCTGAAAAATCCTCCAGGCCCACGGTTTCGAGCAAGCCCATGGCCCGCTCGTCGAGGCGGTTGAGGATTTTCTCTGAGCGCCAGAAGTGAAACGACTGGCCACTGGACCGCTGCAAGGCAATGCGCACATTCTCCAGCACCGTGAGGTGGGGGAAGGTGGCGGAAATCTGGAACGAGCGCACGATGCCACGACGGGCGGTCTGGGCGGGTTTTTCCGATGTGATGTCGACCCCGTTGAAGACGATCTGTCCGCGGGTCGGAGGCAGAAATTTGGTCAACAGGTTAAACACGGTGGTTTTACCCGCGCCGTTCGGGCCGATCAAAGCATGGATGTCACCCCGTCGCACCTGCAAAGAGACGCCGTTGACGGCGACAAATCCCTTGAACTCCTTGACCAGGTCACGGGTTTGCAAGATGGTGGGGTCTTGGGCCATGTGTGTGGGTGGATGTTGCTTCGGGTCAGAATAGCATGTGCTTTTGGCCCCATTTCTAGGGGTTGAACCGGATGCCTGGGGGCTGTCAACCCCGAAGGGGGCTGGCGCGTTGGATGGATGCGCGACCCAGCGTCAAGGAGAGCCCTGATGACAACCCCGTTTCCTCGCCTGTTGCGTCAAGCCATGGTGGCGATCTCTTTGTTGGGATGCTTGGCGAGCCCGGCCTTGGCCCATGGCGGCGGATGGCGGGGCGGATACCACCACCATGGCGGACGGGGGCATTGGGTCGCCCCAGCCCTGGTCGGCGGGGTCCTGCTGGGGGCTGCGCTGGCACGCCCGACCTACGCCCATCCGGTCCTGCCGGCGCCCATCTATGCGCCACCCCCGCCATTTGCGCCTCCCGTGGTGACCTACGGTCCGCCCCTCGTGCCCCCGCCCGTGGGGTACTTTTGCATGACCTCCGGGCAGTTCTACCCTTACGTGGCCACCTGCAACGTGCCCTGGCAGTTGCTTTGAGCCGGCTCGGTCAGATCGCCACCCGCGCCTTGAGGCCGCTGCGGGTGGAGTAACGCACGCTGCCGCCGAGGGTTTCGACCTCGATCACGGCTTTGCGATCGCCGTACACCCGTTTTTTGAGCCAGGCGGTTTCTTCGGCCAGCGCCTGCTCGCCGGAGAGGGTGCGATGCCAGCAGCGCATGTCGCCGTCCCAACGGTAGCCACGCAGCTTGAGCTGGTCTTTGGTTTCAAAGGGCGAGTTAATGGCGTAGACCCGGGTTTGGGGCTGGTTGAGGGTTTCGAGCAAGGCGAGCAGGGCCACCTTTTGGCTGTTGGGCAAGGTTTTGCTCAACACATCGAGCAGGGCCTGGCAGTCGTTCTCGGCCCGATGCGCCTCGTAAAAGATGCCTTGGGTGTAGAGCAGGTATTCGAGTTTCGCCGAGCCAAACCCTTCGGACGACCAGTCGATGTCCCGCAGGCTGCAGGCCCACAGCAGATTTTCGAACAGCGGCCAGCGTTGCTCCACAAAGGGCCGATCAAAGGCGGCGTTGTGGGCGATCACGACATTGACGTCGCGCAGCAAACGCTCGACTTGCGCGTCGTCGATGCGCTTGCCGCGCACCATGTCGTCCGTGATGTGGTGAACCTGGATGGTTTCGGGCGGAATCGGTCGACCAGGGTCCTCGAGTTGGTCGAAGCGCTCGACGATGCGGTACACCTCACCGGTCAGCGGGTTGAATTCAAAGAGCAACATGCCGAGCTCGATCACCCGGTCGGTCTCGCTTGACAGGCCGGTGGTCTCGGTGTCGAGCACCACGCCACGCGCGAGGGTCGCGCCTGCGGGCGGTGTTTGAAACAGGTCACGTTGGGGGAGCCGTCGCAACACCCGGTAATCGGGGTGGGCATCGAGCAGTTCAGCGCATTGTTCGGGCGTCATGGTCAGGGGGTGGGGGTGCGTTTCATCAACAGTGGCACGCATTGTCCCATGGCCATGACCAGGGCCGCCCCCAAACCGATCACCCAGGTCGTGCCCATGGTGGCCACCAGGCTGGCGGCCACGATCACGCCCAGCGACTGACCGGTGAACAAGGTGCCGGCAAACAAAGACATGCAGGTGGCCCGCTGCGGTGGGTGCATTTGCGTGGCCAGCACCTGCAAGGTGTTGTGAAACATGAAAAAGCCAAAGCCCGAGATGAAGCTGGCCACGATCGCCCACTGCCAGACGGGCGTCACGGCGATCAGGATGAAGGCCCCACCAAACAGGGCGGTGCCCGAACGCACCATGCCGCGCTCACCCAGGCGCCGGATGAAGTGGCGCGCCGCCAAGGCATAGGCCACTCCCCCGAGGCCAAACAAGGAAATCGCCACCCCTGCCAGCGTCAGGCTGATGCCGTGTTTGTCGTGCAGGTGCGACGCCCCCAGGGCGACCACGCCAAAGGCCGAGGCCCCCTCGATCAGGACGGTGCCCAGCACCACCCGGGCGCGGGGTTGTTGCAAGACCTGCCAAACCTTGCGCGGGAAAGACAGGGTCGCCTGCGCATCGTCTGCTGACACGGGGACCAGCCGGTTGGCTTTTTGGTGGCGACGCAGCAGCAGCGCCCCAACCACCAGAAAGAACAGACCCATCAGGACAAAGCCCCAGCGCCAGCCCAGGGTGTCGGCGAAAACGCCGCCGATCACCTGTCCTCCAAAAATGCCCATGGTCGATCCCATCCCCAGACGGGCCAGGTATTCCTGGCGCACCTCGTAGCGCACGGCGTCGCCAACCCAGGCCATGGAAATCGGGACGATGGCGGCTGCCGTGGCCGCGGCCACCATGCGGGTCCAGACCAGTTGGTCCAGGGTCGAGGACAGGGCGCACCCCAGGCAGCCGATGCTCGACAGCAAGGTGGTCCAGGTGACCACACGGTATTTGCCGAAGCGGTCGCTCAGTGGGCCGTACATGATCTGGGCCAAGCCGTAGACCACCGCGAACCAGCCGATCACGGCGGCGGCTTGTCCCAGGCCGACGTCGAACTCGCGCGCCAACTCCGGCAGCATGGGATCGCACATGCGCTGGATGGTCATGCTGGAAAAGGTCGCCAGCGACAACTGGAAAATGGTGCGCTTGAGCGCGGCGTCTTGGTTCTGCGTGGGGTCTTGCATGGTTGCGTGGACCATTATCCCCCGCTCGGGTCCGAGCGCTTGACCCCGCTGTCACCTGGGGTCGACGATTGGCGTTACGATGCGGGCCATGCGCAAACCCCTGACCCCCTGGATTCTGGCCACGCTGTTGCTGACCGCGCTGGGCGGCCTGAGCGCTTTGCTGGGGGGGCAGACGCTGAGCTTGGCGGCCGGGCGACCGCCCCCCGCTGCTGCGGCGAACGCCTTGGGTCAGGCCCCTGCGGCCGATGCGGTACAAGTCCTGTATGTTGGGTTCACCCCACCGCAGGGGGTGGCTCAAAACATCGTCAAGGCGATTGATCAAGCCCAAAGCGAGGTGCTGGTTCAGGCCTACGGGTTCACCCACAACGCCATTGCCCAGGCGGTGGTCCGGGCCCATCGTCGGGGGCTGACGGTGCATGTGTTGTTGGACCAGAAAAGCGAGTCGACGAACCGCTATGTGATCGGTCTATTTCAGGAGGCGGGGGTGAGCATGCGGATGGACGGGGCGCATGCCATCGCCCACAACAAGGTGATCGTCATCGACGCCCAGGTGCTGGTCACGGGCAGTTTCAATTTCACCAATTCGGCCGAAACCCGCAATGCCGAAAACGTCCTCATTTTGCGTGGCGAGGCCTTGGCCAAGACCTATCGGGACAACTGGCAGCAGCACTGGGCCCACGCCAGACTTTGATCTGGATCACGGGTTTTAGAACTTCATCTCTAAAACCGCATCTCAGGCTTGTTTTGTGGCGCAGCATGACTACAATTTGTTTCATGCTGCGCTGCAACAAATAGGTTGTCGGGTGTCAGCAAACACGATCCACCTCACCTTACGGAGCAAGAGATGAACCTGACCCCTGAACAAATCATGGCCGCCAACAAAGCGAACCTCGAAACCCTGGTCGGTCTGACCAACAAGGCGTTTTCTGGCGTCGAGCAATTGATCGAGCTGAACCTGGCCGCCGCCAAAGCCGCCCTGTCCGACACCCAGAGCCAGGCCCATGCCGCCCTGAGCGTCAAGGACGCCCAACAGCTGCTGGCCCTGCAAGCCAGCCTGTTTCAGCCCTTGGCTGAAAAGGCCGTCAATTACAACCGCGCCTTGTACGACATCGCCACCCAGACCGGCGCCAACTTCACCCAGGTGATGGAGTCCAAAGTGGCCGAGGCCCAAAAGGCGTTCCAGGACATGCTGACCAGCGCCACCGCCAACGCCCCCGCGGGCTCCGAGGCCGCCGTGGCCGCGTTCAAAACCGCCGTGGCCGCCGGCAACAACGCCCTGGAGTCGGTGCAGAAAGCCGTGCGCCAAGCCAGCGAAATGGCCGACGCCAACGTCAAGGCCATGGCCGCCAGCGTCACCCCGGCCAAAACCGCCAAGCGCCGTTGATCGGCACGCGCTGGCCTGACGGGGGTTGATGCCCCGCGCGCCTTGGCGACCGATCCCAAGATCGGCCCCGACACCGGGGCCGATTTTTTTTTATGATCGGGGACCCGGGGTGTTGCTCAATTGGCATGTCCCCAGCTTTCAGGGAGACTCAATTGGATC
>JACCDX010592758.1_pt1 | contig 56361 bp, 77 predicted proteins | sample 7449681 | NCBI WGS metagenome assembly JACCDX01 (sample SAMN15323450, study PRJNA562643) | freshwater metagenome | isolation source: river surface water | place: USA:Blue River Watershed | collected 2017-08-18
AACAGATAGTTGAAATTGCGCCCCTAGCATTCTGTCGAGGTCGAAATTTTAAACATAGCTGGATTATACTAGACGAGGCGCAAAATGCAACCCCGGGTCAACTCAAAATGATTATGACCAGAATCGGCGAAGGCAGTAAGATTGTAATTACTGGCGACGTAGAACAAGCCGATAGAAAAACAGCCGACAATGGGCTAATGGACTTACAAAATCGATTGAGAAAGGGGGTGATTCCAGGGTTGCAACAATGCCACTTTGAACTAAAAGATGTTCAAAGGCACCGCATTATTGAACATGTACTGAACTTGTACAGTTAAGAAAAAAGGGGCTTAGGCCCCTTTAATTATTTCCCAATCAATTACATTTGTATTAACCAACTTCTTTCTGAATGAATGTCTATCATCGCTTGAAGTGGGAATAGTAACATCATTATTGTCAATAGTTATTGAGGATAATTGACCTATCTTCATATATCCAAACGCTAGTTTAGGATCAGCAAAGTCCAGTCCCCAAAATTCTTTGCCGCGCCTTAAGTAAAACAATCTCCATTTATTTTTATCTACTACATAGTCATCAGTAAAATGCATACGCACACTTGCTGAATATAAACGCTGTGGCACAAATTGATCCGATGGACATAATACATCATTTGCTATGTATAACTCTTGTGCGTGTCGCCCTACATGAGTGTAATGTAATTTCAATTCACCGAATATACTATCAGGATTGAACAAGTTATACGCACTATCGGGAATATCGTTAAACTCATTAGTGGATTTGTTGAAATCTAATGTTATTCTAAATAACCTAGATTCTGATAGACCATTCCATCTATTCCTTATAGTAGATTCAATCCAATGAATAGTGTCATTGTATTCTGATAATGTATCCCATATGTGTTTGTAATTTACATCATTTTTTAATAATGGAAAATGTACATGCATTGTGTTTATTGCTTCCTGATAATTATCCCGAGTAATCTCCATCTTAATTACTCTCTCAGGAGTGTGCGTATTAATATAATCCGCTAATTCATACAACCTATTAATCCTATGATTTAACTGTTCATCACTTGCGTATCCAACATAGTGATTAAATGGACACAAATCGTTGATAGTGCGGCCGCTAATTAGTTTTGCCCAGCCATCAACGATTTCGTGATTTATTAAATTATAGGTTAGTGTTATATTATTAGTGAAATTAACCTTAAGTTGCATTGTTTTTCTCTAATTGATCTATTAGAGTTGGGTAGACCTGTTTGTAGTATGCGTTCATTTTTTCAAAATCAGAATCAACCGTGTTTCCTTCGATTACACACTTGTCTAGTTTCTTTTTCTCATAGTCAATAATGACATTGCAAGTTTGAATGTCGCTAGTACGTACCCTTTTTGATACAGCAACTTGCTCGTCAATTTGTCCGTTTGCTTTTCGCATATACGTAATCAGTAAATATCTCATTTTATTGTCCGTCAAAAGTCAATTCGATAGTTCCGCCTTGCTCAAATTGATTCCATGCAAGAATCTCTTTGCCACCATTGGATGTTTGCACAAATACTGTTCCGTTCGCATTAGCAGTCATTTTGATTGATTGACCATTAGGATCCATCCATCCTCTATCTACCCATACACCTGCAGTTGGTCCGAAACTCGCACTGCCCTGCATAAACCAAACATTAGGTTGTTGCCAGAATTTCAATGCATTAGTGTTGTTTGGATCACTTGTAGTATTTGACCAATTTTGTCCGGGACTAATAGTAGTTAAATCCCCAGTGGTGTTATGTGTGACTGTAATGTTATAACTTGTGTTATTATTAATTGTTAATGTAGCTTGCCAACCCATGATTTTCCTTATGATGTTAATTCTACAAGTGTAGCTGCCATAGAAATCTCAGGGATTCCAACTAATGGCAGATTTGCTAAACCATTACGAATGATAATGATGCTTGCGTCTTTCTTTTCTTGCTCTTTGCCCCACAAATCTAAGTTGTCGTACATCCAACGATATACATCCTCAACTCGTGTTGGGTAAAGTGCGATATATTGCATTAACTGCTGTCTTCCTTCAAGAACTTTACCTGCCTTGAACAAGTTAGTTGCTTCAAGTAATAGTTCATCTTGTGATGAACCATGTGATTGAGGTGGAATTAATTTACCGGTAGTGCTGTTGACTTGCAATTGATTGAGACACTTACGCAAGTCAGGATATGTTGCACGAACATAACTGTCTAAAGTATCTAATTCAAATTCAACACCCTCAGTAACTAATACTGTTGCGGCTCTTGCAGTGAACTCAGTCTTGTCTGGCTTTGTAATATGCACATGGTGACAACGACTTTCACGAATCGCAGGCATGATCTTGTCTGGATAGTTACAAGTCAGAATGAAACGTACAGTTTGAGAGTATGTTTCCATATCTGTACGCAATGCTGATTGAGTCATAATAGGCAATGAATCAGCCTCGTCTAACAATACGACTTTGAATTTACCGAAAGGCATAGTCTGTGCGAAAGACATTAGCTTTTCACGAACCAAGTCAAGTTGACGCTCACGACTTGCATTAATCTGTAGGATATCGTATTCTTCGATGCCCAAGTCATGAATCAATACTTTAGCAAGAGTTGTTTTACCAGTACCCGGATCACCGCTGAACAATAAGTGAGGGATCATTTCTTCTTTGATCCAACCCTCTACTTGTTCTTTAAGCCTTTCATCAGTGAACACATAATCACTGACTGTATCTGGGCGATACTTTTCAACCCACAATTGATTCTTCATCGTTTTAATGCTTCCATAGTAATGATTTGTGAAATATGCTTGCCAAGTTCTTCTTCATCATTGACAACATATAGACTAGTATCTACTCTATCATTTTTGTGATCGTATTGTCTAAATTCAATTGCCCAACCACCACTGGCTTTGAACATCTTGAATGTGATTGGCTCTGTGTTTAGGTCATCACTCTCACGGACGCTCATGCTTTTACGTACTCTAGCTACTTTGTTTGATCCGATGGATGCTAGAGCTTCCGGTGGACCATCATCATATTGAGAGTTTTGAATCTTGTTATTCAACCACTTATAAAACCATTTCATCATATTTTATCCTAAATCTACTTTACTTTCACATTTGGGGCAAAGAAATGCACCTCGGTCATCATCATGCGTATTTTCAGCCAAGTCATTGATATCATCGGTTGAATAATCACATGCTACACATTTGAATTGTGCATATTCTGGTTCTGTAGCATTGCCAAAGGGCCACTGTGCTGTGGGAACTAATTTTGCGGGTGTTGGTTTTGTTGCATTAATTTCAACAACAATTTTTTCAGCTTCTTCGGGATCACCGGTCGTGATAGTTTCACCTTCGCTACCATCATCATTGATGCGTGTAATTTCTAAGTCGCAGTCAATAATCATTTCACACTCGTCTTGCATCCAGCCGTGTTCTTCTAAGTCAAGCCAACTATTGCCTTCTTCAAAAAATTCTTCTAACCATTCACGGGTTTTATCGTCACAGTCATCGTAATCGATTTCTTCCCAGCAACCGTCAGAAGTTTCAACTAACTCAGCTTCATATTCACAGCCATAAATATCTACGCCTGCTTCGATATCAGGTGGATTGTCATCTTCTGTATAAACAGTAAACTCACCCCAACGCCATCCTGTTTCAATCATAACAGTGTTGCCATCTTTAGTAAGATAGTTGCGTTCAATAATTGACTTCTTCCAAGTCGGTTTAACTGACCATTCTGCCATTTTAGTACACCTTATCACTCATTGTTTCATCTTCCATCGGCTCATCTGATATCAGTAGTATATCATTAGGATCAGCTTTACGCAATGTCACTTTGCCCTCTGGCGTTTCTACTGTGATACCACGTGTCCAACGACCATGACTGATAAGTACGTACTTACCAATCTGTAGTTCTGGGTCTTTAACGTCAGGACCTAGTCCATAAATCTTAGCCCAACGTGGACGAATACCACTACTCTTTTTGTCATCATCCAGTAATACGATACCGCCCTTACTGATTCGCTCGTCAAAGTGCATGTCCGAAACAACGATGTTATCATGCATGAACTTCAGTTTCTCTACTTTCGTTGGGCTGAATGCTGGTTTGCTATACTCGCTCATTTCTTTCCTTTAAGTTCTTGTGCCTTAATATTTTCTATCTCAATATCATCTTCCAATTCAGCATCTAGTTCTTTTTCATAACTAGATAACTGTTCTTCAATTTTTGGTTTGTCGGGTACTACTGGTGCAGGCCGCGGTGTTTTCTTAACCACGTGTGAAGAACGATTACCAACTGTGTTAGCATATTGTTCATTAACTTTAGTTGTTACGGGCTTGATAATTCTACCTGTACTATCAATCGTGTCACCACGAGCATTTACTTTCATATTGCCCACGGCACGAACCTTTTCATTCTTGGCAGCTAATGCAGCCATATCAACCATTTTACCCATTGCAGTGCGGTATTTTGACATAAGTTTTCTCCTTACAGTATTTACTTCAAAAATTCGTCAATAGACAAATCATAGTAGAGTGAATTTATACGATGTACTCCGATCAAATATAAAACAAAACTAGCCACACTTGACCCCCTACCCACTCCCCAAACTATGTTATTTTTACGCATGGTGTCGACCAAATACTTGAGGTATTGCAATAGAACAAACATCCCACGTTCTTGGAATTTTAACAGTTCATCTCCTGCACGTTGTAACTCTGCTTCTGTTTTACATTGTTCCAAAACGAACTTAGCTATATCAAAGTTTGTATAACTTTCGGGCATATGCCAGTGTAGTTGATTTTGGTTGTCAAAATCTTCTACTGACGTTTCGGGTTCTAGGTATGGTTTGAGATTGGGTATATTGTCCAATAGAACAATCGTATCATCAAAGTTAATTTGTTGTTCAATTAGGGCGTTACTGATTTTTCGTGTAGGATCCTGCATGAACAGGTTACACAAATCATTCTCGTTAAGTATTAGTTGACCATATTTGTCGGTACGCATAACACATTGTACTATGCTTTTATCTATATGTCAAGAGCTAAACTTACTTTTCGGTATCCGGCGTGAAAATAATTTCCATCGGTTTGGTAACCTTTTCAGCCCAATCCAATTGAACATTCCCCCAGTCACTAGACTTGATAAGTTTGACAATCTTTTCTTTTTTGTTAGTACATTTAATATCGCTTATATTTGTAGTACTATCCATCCACCAACCTTTTCGATATGGATTGGTAACTAGTATGGTTTCAAACTCATACACAAAGCTAACATCGTCACTTAGAGTTGATTTGAGTTCAATATCAATTAGTAAGAGTCTTCCTTCGCATATGGCATTAATTTTGTTTGCTAATACTAGTACTACTATTTGGTCATATGGTTCGTCGGGTAATGTACAGATTTTCATCCCAGCTGCCATATATTTTTCAGTTGTCTTTTTCTCTGCCTCAGAAACCATAACACTGTTTTCTAGGCACTCATACAAGAAATATTTGATCCTATCCATTGCTACATTCTGTTCACGGATAGAATCAGTTTCCACTGACATAGTTAATACTAAATGAAATTGATTAATTAAGTACGTTCCCTCAAAATGCACACCTGTGAGGAAATCAAAATCACGTTTGATAATAGTTGACAAGTTTAACTCTCTTTTTCAATATTGATTTTAGTTTGTATGCCTTGCTTCTTGACAAGTTCATCCATTTTTCTATTGTATTCGTTGCGATAACTCTCAATAACCATCTGTAATTGATATGTTAGTGGACTATTGCCCATACGCATCGCAAAGGTAAGTTTACCAGTTAAATCTGAAATCTTCGTTTGAAGTTCATCCAGATTTAAACCGGTAAGTTGTTGTGAAGGTAAGAAAGGGTGTTCCATTGTAACGGTATTTATTACCAGCTAGTCAATGCAATTCTTTTCCAAATATCTGATCCTAAATAGAAACTAGCAGTCATCGTACCTGTATCATCACTTAATGCGAATGTAGATCCTGCTGTTCCACTAGTTCTTGTTTCACTTACTGTAATTGTAGTGCTTGATGGTATTGTTTTAACATAGTAAACTGTGTTAGCTACAATATCACCAAATGTAGTTCCTGTAAAAATTACAGGAACATTCAAATTAGTAGGATCAACTAACGTGTGCGGTGTGCTAAATGTAATTTCATCTGTACTCGCAGTAGTGATTGCCGCATCTGTACACACTACTAAGTTTGCTCCACTAGAATCATATGAATCTGTACAAACATACATATAACTTGCATCAACTGCAACATCTCCCGCAACATCACCCTGAAATCCTGTGGGTGCAGGAGTACGTTGTTGCACTGTAGTTGTTACTCTAGGTCTGTTAATAGGTTCAATAGTTAATGTATTTCCGCAATCTAATGTACTGACTCTGAAGTCCATTTCAGTTACGCCATACGGAACACTAATTGTAGCAACGTTTGCAACATTTGCAAAGTTTTCTAGTGTAGTTACACCGCTGTTAGGATTTATCGCAACTTCAGAAGGGAATGATATAACTGCTTCTGCGTTTGAAATACCTAAATATAACTGTATGTTGCTTTGTGTTTTTGTAGGAGCCCAAGAACCAAATGTTAGTGTAGTGTTGCCAGCAACAGTTCCATAATGCACATCAGCAATAGATGCATTAATTAACACTGTACCAGACAATGCATTTCCTAAATTGTTCGTAGTTGCTCTGAATCCACGAGTTGCGGCATTGCTAATAACAGTATTAGCCATGTCATTGTTTAATGTAGCACCATTTAATGCTTGCTTCAATACTGCTTTGTTTTGCAAGTCTGAGATTTCTGTGGCTGCTATATCTAAGTTGTTTTTGATGGAAGTAAAGTTATCTCTAAATCCCTGAGAGTTGTTGTTAACTCCGGGTATTGGATAATTTACGTTCAATCCGTTTGTATTAATTGTACTCATACTTTATTTCCGTGTTGTATTTAGTATTGTGTCTGATCCGGCAAAATAGTTTGTCTAGGGAACAATACATAGAAGTCTTTACTGTCTAATGGATCTGGAACAGGAGTTGCACTAGGTAGACCTGTCCAAGCAGGTGGACTAATGTTTGTGTCGTAGTTATACGTTACACTCTTGTTCACACTGAATCTATCAATTTTGAAATTGATAATATTAAGTTTGTATGGCCAATTAGTCTCTATGTTATTCTTTACTGTGTTAGATAATCCTGGTTTAGTATAGCAAATTACCCAGGCTTGTGTATAACCCAATGTGCTACCGTTTGTCTGTTGGCTTGTCATCCATAATGGTAGCAAACGACTATCGTATTCTTGACCCAAAACTTGAGCTACTCGATTACGCATATTATACAAACTATTTGGATATAGTGTTCGTGCATATCCTGGTGTTCTACTTGTATAGTAACCCGGCGGGAGTTCTTTGTCGTAACTAGTATAGATATTTGTTATACTAGTATACCACGGCCCTAATCCTAAATCTATTAGTCTGGGCCAATAAATTTCTTCACTAACGCTTGTCGTGTTTACAACCGTTGACGCAGAGCCTGTACCCGTACCTGCGCCGGTAGCAGTAAATATTGTTCCCTGAGAATTGCTTGCCGCGCCGATAGAAACCCAATCCGTGTTACCGGGATACTTGATTACATAAGTTTTTCCAATTGAGAAACTTCCTGCATTTACAGTTGCAATAGTTGGGGCAATTAGATTGTCGATAACTTCACTGTACACAACCTCATATATTATCTCACCTGCATCGTTTTTAGCAACAGCGGTTTTTAATTCACCTAAAGTTATGTTTCTCCAATAGTGATTTTTTGTTACCGCTTCAATATATGATTGAATGTTATTGGCATAAATTCCGTAAGCATGTTCATAAATCACACTAGATGCTTTTCCAAAGTAAACATCATTAGGTCTATACAAAGAATCTGTAGGTATCAAAGAATCATCATTTAATAATGAATCAATGATTTGTCGGTCAGCTACACTAGGGACTGCCTTAATATATAATATATCTGTTGGCTGTGCAAATTCTTGCAATACAGTGAGTGTAAATGATTTTTGTGATTTGATGATAGGATAAACTGGGCTATACGCTTCAATAGTAAAATCAAAAGTAGTTTGAGCACCTTGATCTAAAAACTCACTTGTAGGTTGATCCGCAATATATCCTGTTATTTGGCCATTATCTAATAATGTTAGATTTGGTGGTAGACCACCATCAACTATTCTATATGATAAATCTACGTCAGAAACAGCATTCACACTAAGTGTACTAATGGTACCATTAAATATTGTTCCTAAGTTGTTTAGAGTTGTCCATGTTATGTCACCCTCAATTTCTAAACTTACGTTCATTGCAAAATTAAAATAAGCTGTTATAATTGACGGGTTTGCTGTTTTGTATACTGCAACTCTAAAGTTATAGCTACTCAATCCATCTACTGTTAATGTCGGTACACCAGTTAGCCAGCCTGTTACCGGATCACCTTGCAATCCTAACGGAAGATCAGAGAATGAGTAACTCAATTGATTGCCGTCAAAATCATGTCCTATAACTTTGAATGCAAAATAATCACCGCTCTTTACTGTGCCAATGAATGCTGACACTGATGGGTCAACTGGTGGCAGGATATAATATCCGTAATACGGATCGGCAGAAGTTAAATTATACGTTGCCGGACGTGTGTTGTATATTGTGGGTATTCGAGTATTAGGTGTCTTGCCTGGTCCTCCTTGACTTGCAGGAGTATTTTGGTTTATAACAGTTATAGTATACGCCGCAGTATCACCGCCTAACGGACTTGTCAGTTTTAAGACACATGAGTATGTTCTAATAGTTGGTTGACCAACAGATATTGATGGTAACGTTACTGTCATGAATCCAGTCGCACTTGTTATAGGAAGTACAGGACCGTTTTGTGTCGTTGTTATCGTAAAGCTAGTGCTATTATCGACAGATTTGATATAGTATGTTACGTTTTCTTCTATGCCTCCAAACACTGTACCTGAAAAAACTACCGGTCGGCCGACTTCAAATCCACTAGTACTCAAACATGTTATAATATTTGTTCCGGCTGTTGTGGCAGTGGCACTAGTAATAATATTTGATAAGGTTATGTTGACGGTAGGCGGGGTCGCATAACCTCGGATTACACCCTCATCATTGATTTCTAATCCAGGAGGCAATACACCTTCTTTTATGCTAATTATGACTGGGTTAGTTGGATCAGGATTGCTATATGTAATGTTATAATCAACCCATATACTATCTTGAATGTTTAATATGCTACCATCGGGAGTAGTAAACGATGGTATTGCAACGCCAGATATGCTCATTGAAAATGTTCTATCACGTATATTGTTTAGATTATCAGTAGCTCGTACAGTAAACGTACTAGTAACGTCTGTTGTTACTAATGTTGGTGTACCGCTGACAACACCATCTAAACTAATAACTAATCCTGTAGGTAAAGAACCACTGAGTAACTTGTATTGAACAGTAGTAGCCGGTAATACTGCTGTAGCTTGAACTGCTATTTCCAAGTATATACCTGAGGGGTATGATCCTAAACTTCCTGCAGGTGTGGTCCAGGTTGGTTGTGCCATATTAATGTGCGCCTAAATGTTCTAATGCTAAGTGATAGTGATGTTTTCTATCTTCTAAACCTATTGTTCCGCCGTTGATTCGTTTAGTTAGTGTAACAAAATCGTCTTTATCACAATATTGATTTAGTTTGTTGTTATCCCAGAACCAGCCCGCGCTTGCTACTGCACCATTTGGTGTCTCTAAGTAAGCAATAGTGCTTTCAATATCCATGTCTAAGGCTTCTGCGAACTTAGTGTAGTTCTCACGACCAGTTAATTGAATCAGTCCACGACCTCTGAACTTGAATCCGTCACCTGAGTTCTCGTCGCCGTTCTTCATGCGATTAGCGTAAACACGATTAGCAATCTTTTGGGGTTGACGTTCATATTGTTTTGCTAATTCTTCAGTTGGAAAATACTTTTTGAATGTACCCATTAAACCTTTAGCACTGTAATTTAAATTTTCAACTACAGCATTGAAGCCACCCGATTCGTGTGCAATCTGTGCTAAGAACCCTGCAACTCGTCTTGGATTCTCAAACATTTCGTAGTATTCTGCTACTGTGTTTAATGGCTCGACATAACCTTCTAGTATAGAACGTTTTGTCTTTGGACACATTGCTTGTAATAATTCTAAAGTTACCATTTAATTTCCTTATGCGTATGTTGCACCCACAGTATACCATTGAGTAGCAGTTGGTGCGATGTATTGTAATGTTGCTCCTGCTGGATGGTTAATACTTGAATTCTGAATCAAGTTGTTGATATAGCCACCTGACGCTGGATACACCAATAGACTAGTTGCACTAGAGTTAGTAATTGTCAAGACCATACCAGGTACCGCAGTAGGTAATACAACACCCTGACCACCTGTTACGGTTGACACTACGTTCATTTCTTTTGTTAATGCTGTTGCTGTGCCTTGTGTAGATCCGGCTGCTGATATTCCTGTACCAACCGATCTAAAATGATAGCTAGATGCTATTACATTTGCTCCGCTTATGTTGCCAGAAACTGTTAAGCTAGTCAATGTACCGGTACTTGTGATGTTTGGTTGTGAGGCAGTATAAACTGTTCCTGCAACTAGTGCGTTACTTACTTGACCACTTACATTAGCACCTGCTACTGCATTAGCTGTTGTTGCATATGATACTGCACCGCTTACGTTGGCACCTGCTACTGCATTAGCTGTTGTTGCATATGTTGCCAATCCAACAGCACCTGATACATTAGCGCCTGCTACTGAGTTTGCTGTGGCTGCATAGTTTACTTGCCCAGTGACGTTAGCACCGGCGACACTATTAGCAACTGCCGCATAACTTACTTCGCCACTTACATTTGCACCTGCTACAGAGTTAGCAGTTGTTGCATATGCGACTGCGCCACTGACGTTAGCACCGGCTACTGCGTTTGCCGTAGTAGCATAAGTTGCTAACCCAACAGCACCTGATACATTAGCACCCGCAACACTATTAGCAGTAGTAGCATATGCTACTGCACCACTTACGTTTGCTCCTGCTACACTATTAGCTGTTGTAGCATAGCTCACTGCACCACTGACATTTGCACCTGCTACACTATTTGCTGAATCTGCAACTGTAGCGTGTGATGCATTGGCTACAATGCCAGTAACGTTTGCACCAGCAATATTACTAATGCTATTACCATTACCTACAAAATAATTAGCAGTGAATACGTTACCAGTAACGTTGCCTGCGTTAATATAACCATTAACAATAATAAAACCACCAGCATCTACTGTTAAGTTTGCTAATGTACCTACACGTGTAATGTTAGTTTGAACACCTGTAGCCAATGTTCCTATAATATTTGTAGCTTCGATGTTGCCGACATTAGCATTACCGGTTACACTTAACGTTCCATTAATATATAGTTGTGGATCATTGAATAACAAGTTAGCACTACCTTGATATGTGCTACCATCTTTAAATTGTACAGAGTTTGCAGAGCCACCCGGTGGTGTATTTACTAACGATGACCATGTTAGATTTCCAGCACCGTCAGTCTGTAAGTATGTAATAGAGCTACCACCAGTAATTTTAACATTACTAACATCGCCCAAATCAGTAGTACCATTGACAGTTAAGCCAGTCAATGTACCGGTGCTTGTGATATTAGGTTGTGCGGCAACTAAAACTGTATTAGCTGTATTTGCTCTGCCGTAGAAATTACCAGTAAAGTAATTAGCAACTACAGCATTACCTAGATTAGCATTATTAGTTTGTATGTTACCTAATAATGTTAATTGATTAGTATCTTTGTCAAATGTATAATTTGCACTACCATTCAATGATGTATTATCATTAAATTGAACTTCTGTGTTACTTCCACCTGCTGCCGCAGTGTCAATTCCCCATGTTAGATTTCCAGCGCCATCTGTTTTAATAGTATATCCAGATGCCCCACCGGTAATATGAAGGTTTGATAAGCTACCCAAAGAAACATTTGGTGATGATGTGGTATCAACGTTGCCGGTAACTGTTAGTCCTGTCAATGTACCGGTGCTTGTGATATTAGGTTGTGCGGCTGTAGTAACAGTGCCTGCAGTGGTTGCTGATCCTGCAGTGGTTGCTGAAGATGCAGACGAAACTGTACCAGTAATGTTAGCCCCCGGAATATTAGACAATCCATAACCATCACCGGAGAATATACCTGTATTAGCAGTGATATTAGGACCAGTAATGTTACCTGATGAATCTAATGAACTTAGCGTACCTACGCTTGTAATATTAGGTTGTGATGCAGTTGTTAATGTACCGTTTAATAAACTAGCACCAATTGTTCCTGAATTTGCATATACGTTACCTGCTATGACATTTCCAGTAACATCTAAACTTATCAATGTACCTGTGCTAGTAATGTTAGGCTGTGAACTATCGGTGACAGTGTTGGCTGTTACCGCATGGTCGGCTGTTCCGTCTAAATTACCAGTGAATGTAGTAGCATTGACATTGCCAGCACCGATATTTCCGCTGACAGTTAATTCCGTTAATGTACCAACGCTAGTAATATTAGGTTGCGCCGCAGTATACACAGTACCCGCAACCAATGCATTTGCTACTTGACCGGTTACATTTGCACCTGTCAGGCTAGATAAGCTAGAACCGTTACCGGATACGTTGGTGAATGCACCTAACGTAGCACTGATGTTTCCAACTGAAGCATTACCTATAGCACTGATATTGCCAGTTAAGCCTAAGTTGATTGCTGATAGGTTGCCAGCAGATACTGTTCCAGTAGTAATTAAATTTCCACCAGTGACATTACCGATAGCAACTATTTGACCTGCAGTGTTTAAATTGCCACCTGTAATATTACCTGCTGCCGATACATACCCATCTAAATTAATGTTTGAAACGTTTGATATGTTTGCTGGCAAATCGACCCACATAACTTGGGAAGATTGTGTTATAGATGCATCTTGCGCCCCGTTTGAATCGCGGCCAATGCTTAATGTACTAGTGTGAAATTGAACACACGCAACGTTAGCAGTAATAACAACATTACCGGTAGGGGAGCTAATATCAACACCTGCACCTGCAACTATAGATGAAACCGCGGTACCTTCAATACCTTGATAAACTTCTGTAAAATTATGTTGAACTTTCTGAAACGCGGATCGTATCGCATCTGCATCTGGATCATCTGGGAAGGATCCGAAATCAATATTCTGTTGTGCCATTTTAATATCACCTTATCTATTATTTATCGTTTTTGAACAAACGGGTGCCCATAAAAAAACCCGACTATTGCCGGGTTTTTTATGAGATAACAGATTACTTGATACCTGCTAATTTTTTCCAATCAGCAACAATACTTTCGTTAGCTGTCATACGATCTTCTTGACCTGCGATAACTGGAATTGTTGTTTGACCAGTAGATTTCTTCTTGTTCAAACCACCAGAGATTACATTTGTCATGAAGTCGATATCTGCGGCAAATGTATCATCATCGCTGTTAGCATATTCACCTTCATCAACTTGTTCTTCGTTGTTGTCAGCGGCTTGTGCTAGTGCGGCGTCACGTGTAGCGTCAGATTGTTCTTCTTGTGCTTCATCATCATTATTAGGATTGATTTCTTCAGCGACTTCCTCTTCTGCTTGATCCATGTATTCTTCTTGAGTTTCATCAGCAGGGCCGCCCATTGTTTCGACACCTTCATCTGTTGTTTCTTCAGAATCACACTCGCAATCAGCGGATCCGCATGCGTCACAAGTTTCTTCGTGACCTTCATGACCACCTTCATCTTCGTAGTCTTGACCTTCTTCGCCACCTTCTTGGTCAGCGAAGCCACCTTCAGGTCCTTTTGGCTCAGCACCAACAACCTTCTTGATTAGATTCATCATACCATCATGGTCATCAACTACATCGATAGCGACACCACCTGTTCCAACTTCTGCTGGATCACTTGTATCTAATGTCATTGGACTTGCTTGACCGGGTTGTGCTTGACCTTCGTCACCACCGAATAGACCTAAACCAGCTTGCTTCAAGAATGCTAGTAATTGATCTGCCTCGCCGTCCTGTGCGTTTACTGATACTGAATCAGGAGCACCTTGTTGACCTTTAGAGATAGAAACTGAAAGACCTTCACTGATTTCTTCTTTGCTTTCTAACAAAGAATTTAGTTGGTTGTCCCATGCTTCAAAGGCGAATGGGCTTTCTTCGATAGAACTACGATCAGTGAATGTCTTACCACCAACACTGAACTTTCCACCCTGTGGAGTTTGTTTTAATGCGCCGGTAAATGCATTACCTTCATCCATTGCGGCATCTGCCATTCCTGGAACTGTTGCTGGAACACCTTCTTCTCCCATTACAGGAGCTCCCATTTGTCCATAGCATTCATCTAGCCCTTCTTTGAAGCCTTCGTGATATGCACGTGCTTCTTCCATGTCATCATAACGGCAGTTATAGCCTTCTTTGCGTAGACCATGACTCTTGCCTTCTAGTCTAGCCGCATGTAATCTGTGATTCATACCTTCTTCAACTTTCTTCTTGTCTTTAGCGGCTTTCTTCATTGTTTCTTTCTTATTGCCGTCTTTATCTAAATCAATGTAGTCTGGCTTAGCAGTTTCTAATACACCTTGACTACGGCCAGCACCTAAACCTGCACCCATAGTGCTGTCAGATGTTGGGCGCTCTGCTTCTTTTAGACCACGCAATGTTTGCGCTAGTCTTGCTTGTCTAGCAGTAGTGGCATTCTTGCTATGTGTAGCTTTTTCTAACTTGCCTGCAGGAATAGGCTCACCTTCTTTAGCGTGTAATTTCTTACGCAATGCGCCTGGATGCTTAATTGCCTTTTGAATCCATTTGTCACCATCTTCAGCCATTTCTTGACCGATCTTATCACCGGCTAAAGTCATTTCGCCTTTGCCAATAGACTGCTTGATTTGTGCAGCCAATTGCGGGTTAGTAACAGTGCCTAATGTTTTAGTACCTTGCTTGATAACTTGGGTGTTTTGTTGTGCAGGAGCAATAGTTACTTGTTCTGCTTCGTTCAATGCTTTATCCAAGTCATCAAAATATTCTTTTAATGAATGCTTTGTTGTTTTGCTCTTGTCCCAAGGCTTTAACTTAACGTCTTTACCCGTAGATCCAAATGCACTAAAGTCATACTTTTTGACTTCACCGGATGCATCGGCGTCTTTCTTAGGACGACCACGACCTTTCTTAGGGGCATCAGCTTTTACTTTTTTGCCTTCTTCGTCTTCGTCATCTTTACGACCATAGCCGCCTGGCTCAGCAGTGTGCTTTAAACCAGTCTTAGTTTTTTCTGTAGCTTCGCTCAACTGGTCTAGTGAACTTAATAAACTTTTGAAATCCATTTTAATATTCCTTTGAATTATTTATGTGCGCCAGTTTGTGGCTTTGATGGTCGAGTGATAGTAGACATAGGGCTCTTAGCTCCTAGTTTATCATCTGACAAATATGGCTTGAACGGGTCAAACGCATCAGGTGTCTTTTTACCTTCGTAAGGAATATCAATCTTGCTATCCTTAGCTTGGTCTTTAATTGAAGCTAGATATGAGTCACTGTATGCTTTAGAAGCCTCTTTAGCACCGGGCTGTTCTTCTAGTTCAGGGTGTAACAATAATGGATTATGACCCATTTCATTAGCATATCCTGCTGCCTCACTATTAATGCTATCATCAAAACCACTTTGAATTGCACGTACCATATTAACGTTATAACCTAGTAGTTGTGCGATTTGTTGAATCATTGGTTCTGTGGCTGGATATCTGAATTCTGCTTTTAGAATAGTAATAGGTTGATTACTTACTTCAGGGAATCCATAAGGGCTTTTCTGGATAGGAGTTGAAACTGGGTCACTTATCTTGATAGGGTCAAATTTCTTCAAATTGAATTTGAACATATCAATAAAGTTCTTGTCAACTTCGCCAGCAATCTTAATAGTGTAATTGTATGTTTTTACACTTTCAACGATGTAATGTTTGAGGCTTTTCATTCTGTTAATCCTGTATCTATTATTTATCATTTTTCATCTGTTTTAGTTGCCAACATCTTTAGCAACTCGTTACGATCCAATACTTGACCGTTTCCTACAGGAGTATTCTCTATTTCTTCGGTTTTGGCAGCATTCTTCTGGTCCAGTGCGGCTTTTCTTAGCTGTAAATCAATCATTTTCAGCTTTTTATTCAGCTTTGCTGTTTTAGCAGTGATAGCATGGCCCAAGAAACTGCTAGCACTGTTGAAGATTTCACTAGCAAACCTACTGTCAACTTGCATGCCTAGATCCATTAGGTCTTTGTAGCTTGATGTTGCTAAATCTGCTATTGCATCCATTTCACCATCGGCTGCATCTAGTCCCTTGACACCCGGTAACGCTTGTTCAATCTTTTCTAGATTAGACAATGTTTCAGTAGTGATCTCCTCGGCGTTCTCTGGTATAGGAACACTAAGACCTTCTATTTCGTCTTGAGGAAGTTCAAATAATTCTTGAAGTTTTTTGGTCATGAAAGTATTTAGTTACTTTCTGCGCCCATTGTAGAAAAGGTCATCTTCGGTAATGACTCTAAACGTATATCCTTGCGCTTTACAGTATGCCATAGCGGATGCCCACTTAGCATGATTAACTGCAACAACGGCTCTGTCTCTAGCACTAGCTACTTTGCTTTCAATAAGACTTTGTTTCTTGGGTTTGATTTCAACCATTTCTGCTATTTGTCTACCGTATTTGTTTTGATAGACTACAAAGAAGTCAGGTATATAATTTGCTTTTTTACCGGTTAATGGGTTCAAGTAAGGAATAGCAATTGCTTCACTAGCCCAGTATAATACATTCTTATTTGTATCACAGAATGTCATGAAAGTAAGTTCCCAACCAGAACGATACTTAGGTTTATGTTTCCCTACATATTTTTGAGGGTTAGTTGGTTCGAATATACCTTGTGCCCATCTTGCCATGATTATTGTACTACGTTACGAGCTACAGGTTGATTGGGTTGCGGTATTTGACCTACACCATAAAGAGATGTTTTTGATTTGAAACTGTTCAAGTAATAACAAATTACTTTGTTCATTTCAAGTTTAGTGTTAGTGCCCTTGATGTACCCTAGTAAATCTAATGCATCAATTCCTGTTTCTTGTGATATTCTAAATAGTACCGCAGTAAAATTGTCTGCTATATTTCTTGTTTCGCACACATTGAGAAAATAGCCGTGAACAATATCATATTCATTTCCGTTTACTTGTAATTTAACTGAATAAAAACTATCAAAGATTCTAACAGTCTGGTCTAACGCTGTTCTAGTGTCAAGAATTCTTGGCATATCAATTTCCTACTATTTGTGAACCTGCATTAGGATTAGGGCCTTGTTGTTGAGGAGACACTGCACCTGAACTTGGTGCACCTGCTGTACCTGAAGTACTAGGTGTAGCACCGTATCTAGGAATATCCCATTGCACTGATCTTGGCGGGTTATTCGTATTTAGTAGGGCACCTGTTATGGCACTTGAAACTTCAGATTTTATAGTTTGTTTCAAGTCTATATTCTTGAATGTATTATATGTAGTGCCAGCAATCTTTGCAGCCGCCGCAAATCCACCTAAACCACCTGTTTCAAGTGCAGAAATTGTTCCACCAACACCATCTACTAGACCACCTTGACCTAATATAGTTCCGTTTGCGCCTGGCACTTGAATAGGACTTGTTGTTCTGTCATAATAACCTTGTGTACCGAATCCAGTAACAATGTTGTCTGGGGTTCTGCCATCGATAGCACCTTGATTATAAACAACTGTTTCATAATCAACAGTCATTGAGTTTTCCATTGTACCACCGTTCTCTGCATAATTGTATGAATCATGACCGAACTTGGTAATGATGGGGTTAATTAAAGTGTACGCAATGAAGTTGTGTCTGTTCATTCCGAACACTGTGATATTCTTAAAGAAAGGGATCTTTCTTGGATCTGGACCTGATAAGTTACTAGACTCACCTATATAACCCCAATCACTGTAGCCAGTAGTTGAAGGTATATATTGTGTTTTAGAATTGTAGTCAGCTAATGTCGGTGAACCACTATTACCACTAGTACTTGTACCAGCTTGTTGGGCACCTCTAGTGCCGCCGAATACTACCTTAGGATTAGTAGCATCTTTGTAGTAGTAAGTGTAATACTTGTACCATAAACTATTAATCAAGTTATTGTTATCATCATGAAACTTGATTTCAACTGGATCATATTTTATTTTTGATTGTACAATTCTTTTACGATTGTACTGATTCATTTCATGCGTTGCAAAAGTAAAGCTAGGAAGTCTGATAGACTTCACTAGCAAACTAAAATTAGCATTTTGTCTAGTATACGCTTCTGGGTTTATATCAAAAAACACGTGAAAGTTAAATTTTAACTTTGGTGCATTCTCATATGTATTGCTTCTAAACGTTTTAGATGCATGAGTATAATCTCGAAGGTAATCACTGCCAAAGAAGCCTTTGGCAGTGTCCGTGAGTAAGTTCTGTACCCAGCCGTTAGCCATAGTTGTTCAACTATTAGGCTTGACCTGCACCGATACCAGTAACTGATGCGCCACCTAAAGCACGACCAACACTTGTACCAACACCAGAACTCAATGGAGATTGAACAGCGTTATCGAAGCGGATAGCTAACTGAATAGTTGCTGCCTCGTTTGTACCGTAGTTCAAGTTGTTGTAGTTAGCTGTCTTTAAGAAGCAACCATATAGTTCCCAAGTTTCTAGAACTTGAGGAGCATTAGCACCGTTACCACCGTCTAATACTTCGATGTTAACTTGGAACTTATAGTCTTGACCAGTTGCCGCAGATGCCTGCTCAACAAAGTCCATTTGCTTCTGCAACTGTTGACCGACTAGTTTAGAAACTTGACCACTAGCGTCATCACGAACGTTAATAGTTACAGGGTTCCATGTGTGCTTACCAGCTAGATACATCGTTGAGTTGTATACAGGTAATGTGATTTCAGCAAAGTCTAAGTTAGGACGTGTAACGTCAATAACTTGCTTTGTTAACTCTACTGAACTAGCACTCGTACCAAAGTTCAAGAAGTTGACTCTGAAACGATATTGTAGTTTAGGCATGAGTAAGCCCTGATTGCCACCGGCATTATCAGATGCTACTGTCATGTTAAACAATGATTGAGAGGCTGTTGCCATTTTGTATTTCTCCTGTTAATCTTATTTATCTTTTGTTAGATTGCGCCCCGAAGGGCGCATTTCTAATTAACCAGATAATTCCCCTGTGTTCAAGACACGAACTGGGATGTAGATGAATTCAGCTGCCTTAACAGGCTCAATTGCAACGTCAATCCATAGTTCGTTTCTATCGATACGAGCAGGTGTGTTGTTACTTTCGTCACAAACGACCAAGTAGTCATAGATACCACGTTTAGCGACCAAGTCAACCATCAATGATTCTACAACACCAGCAATCTGTTGACGAGTCAACGGATCGTTAGGTTCGAATACGAATGGACGAGCCGCTAGAGTTAGTTGTCTACGGATATAAGCAACTAAACGATCTACGTTTGTTCTGTCCAATGCACTATTGCTGTTGTAACTTGTCTTGTTACCGTAGTTCAACAAGCCGACGCCAGTGAAGAACACTAGTGGGTTAATCATGTTGATGTATAGAACATCACGGATACCAACACGTGTCTTAATAGTGACGAACTCACCTGTTGTGCTATCAACATAACCAATGTTTGTAGCGTTGTCAATAGTACCACGACGAGTACCAGCAGCCGCTAACCAAGGATAAGCGATAGTGTCGTTACGTAAGAATGTACGTAGCATCATGTGTGATGCAGGAACAGCAACTAAGTTACCACTCAAGTCTGGTGCAATACCGCTTGGATAGAATAGACCTAGATAGCTGTTACGTGTTACGCAACCTTCTTCGCCTGTGCTTGTTGCACCTGCGGCGTTAGTAGCCCATGCCTGAATGTCAGTAGCACTGTCAGCTAATCTCATTGGTGTGTCACCGATGATGTATGCTGTCTCACCGCGATCTGCATTCAATACAACCATGTTAGGTTGTAGTTCTGGATAGTTAGGTGTAGCCATTAAGTTGAAGAAGTTATCTTCGTCACGAATTGACAAGTTAGTGTCAATTACAGAACGTAGTGACTGAACTACCATAGCACGTTGTGCCTTACGACCCATGTAAGGAGCACCATTTGATTGATTACCGCTTACTGATACCCACGCATCTTTTTGCGTTGGTAGTACTTCGTCAGGGAAACTTGCACTATTGAAATAGTTTACACGATACTGTTTAACATTGTATCCTGAACGGCGTGTGTTGAATAACAACATACCTGAAGGATAAGTGCTTGATGGAGGAGCGTCTAAATCAACATAGTCACTAGTTAATAGTGTCTTGATTGCTGGGATAGGATCATCTGCTGGGTTAGTTGTACCATTACCTGCCCAACGAGCATCTAAGAATACGATACCTTCTGATGATGTGCCGTCTGTATTGTCAAGTAAAACCCACTGATCTGTTCCGTCAACTGACTGCCAGCGACTGATTACAGGATAATTTTCTAAATCTGCTGTGCTTACCCAAATGTCTCCGTATACTAGAGCAGTACCGTCGGACTGTGTTGTTGGTGTTGACGCAGATACGATAGGTCCGTTGGGATCAGTTGCATTTGCACCTGATGTTGGGAAACCTGAACTATCATAGTTTAGATTACCATAACCATTCCACTGACCACCGTAGTTAACCATAATGTCAACTTCGTCAACTACAGAGTAGAACCAGTTTGTGTTGTTTGCAGGAGCAACAACTGGAGCACCTTCGTTAGCAGTGTATGATACTGGATACCAGTTACTTAACTGAGTAGTGTATTTTAGAGCAGGTGCGCCGCTGACAAATGTAGCGGCCGTGATACCACCGGATCCATCGACTTCAGCAACACCTATTACTAAGTTATTGCCAGGTGCAGTACCTCCTAAGCTAGTACCTAAGATAGTCAATTGATCTCCGATTACGTAACCAGATCCAGCAACTGATGGAGTGCTATTTACATAGTATTGTCCAGCAACTGAAGTAACAGTGAACGCAGCACCGTTACCGACACCTGTAGTGCTTGATTGTGATAGGTTGCTATATGTTCGTGATACTACTGGACCATAATCGCATCCTGCTGTAACTTCAGAAACCAAGCCTAAATCTTCTAGCAAACCAGTAGAATAACCGGCAGCAGAATAATCACTTAGAACAATATCGCCGCCTTCAGTGTGAACGATTTGAATTTCACCGTCAGTAGTTATACTGATTTCTGTATAAGGAATAGCAGTTCCGGTCCATGCAGTGATGAACTGTGATAGTGTTGTCACGCCAGTCATAGTAACGTTGTATCTGCCTGATAATGTGTCAGAACCAGGAATAGTTACATATACACCCAATGCGTATCCTGTACCGAAAGTTGGGTTTTGTGCAGTACCTGTCACTACTGTTGGACCAGTAGCTACACGTCCGAACAATTGCAACGGTTGTTGAATTGGTGATGTAGTGAAAGGGTACACACCGTAGTTCATGTACAGTGTGCCTGCAGGTATTGCTTGGCCGCCTGTTGCATCCATAGCCGCAATTGCGGCATAGTCAGTAACATATAAACCAACATTCTTCGGTACCCAAGATGCAGTAGTAGTATTGTATACTGATACTACTGGGTTCAAACCGTTACCAGCAGAGCCGACTTTGATCCACACAGAACCTGTAGGATGTGGTTCTGATTGACTTGAAGTCCATAGTGGCATCTGAGCAGATGTTCCGTAGACTGTAATTGGTTGATAGTATGGTGTAGTGTCTAAACCAATATCTTGTAATGCAGTACCTGATACGTTAGCAAATTCAATAGAACCAGTACCTAATGTATCTGGGAAATCTGAGTAAACACACAATCTACCATCTACGACCGCAGCAGAAATATAAGCAAAGTCGTAGTCATTGATTGCTGTTGCAACACCTTCTACGCTTCCTACTCCGCCACCATCGTTAGGAACAGTGATTGAAACAGTGAACTCATATGAACTAGAATTGGTTTCAGTAATTGAGAACACATCTCCTGCTGTTAGTTCGGGGTTTGCGTTATCACCTTGTGCAGTAGGCCAGGATTCCATCCAAGGTCTTGATCCTAGTTCAACCCAAGTATTGCTGTTATTTTTATAATAGTAAGTTGCACCATTAGCTCCAGGAATTCCTGATGGAGTTAATGGAACAACTGCGTAATCACCTATATTACCTACACTTGAAACCGGATATCCGGCTACAAGATTAGCACTGTCTGTTACTACGATTGGGTTCTGTAATGTAAATTTACCAGTCACTGCATCAAATTCATAAATGCCCCATGAACTTGTAGTAGTATCTAACCAGTATGTACCATTAGATGGTGCACCTGTTGGACGACTTGTTTGACCTACTAGGCTAGCTAAGTCAATGTCAGCACGTAGAACATAACAACGGTTTGTTACGCCCAACAAGCTGTAAGCAGCCAATAGACCATATTCGTTTAATTCGTAACCTTGAATAGGTGTCCCGTTTGTCGTTGTATAGAAGAACGGTGTACCGTATAGGTTAACCAAATCACGCTGGCTAGTTACTTGATATAACTTACCTGCGTTTGCCGCTGTTGTAGCGGCTGCTACTCCAGTGCCAGAAGCATCAGCTTTATTTTGCGCTGTAGCTAAAACAACAAGAGGAACTGAGTTTGTTGGCGCTGGTAAGTATTGACTCTGGTCAATAATCGTTACTTCTACGCCTGGAGATGTTAATGCCATTTTCTTTTTCCTTTATGTAAAATTATGAGGTTTACAACCTTAAAATGCATAATTGTATTTATGAAAAATTCAGAAAAAGCACCAATAAGCGTACCTTCGAAGGTTTTTGGCTAAATACTATATGAGTATTGAGAGACCTATCTGCCCCAAATGCAATAAGAACTACTGTGCGGTGAATTACAAACGTGACGGTGTCACGCACTACAGAAGTATATGTGATGAGTGCGGTAGAAAGAAGAATAAACTAAAGCCCAGAAAAGCAAACTGGACCAAGAGCGGATATAAGAAAAAAGCCACATGTGATTTATGTGGCTTTAAGAGTTTGTTTCCCACTCAAATCACTGTGTTTCATATTGACGGTGATTTAGAAAACACTATGCAGTCTAATCTGAGGTCTATTTGTCTAAACTGCGTTGAAGTTGTTAAAAAGAAAGAAGTTAACTGGAAGAGAGGAGACTTACAAGTTGATTATTGAGTTAATCTGTTTGTGCAAGTCATCAATCGTTCCATTGTTGTCAATATAGTGGTCATAGTCTAGTCCGACACTAGAATATTCGCTAGCATGTACACGATTTCTATCTAATCTAGCTTTACTAATAGACCAAGACATGTTACCGTGCTCACCTTTATTGTATGAAACAGCATCATCATACCAGTCCGGAGGCTGGCCGCGATTGACTCGCATAGTGATGGCACCTACGTTCTTCAATGAGTTTACTTCATTTGCGAATCTACAGTCGGTAATGACAATATTGTCTTTAGATTGCCGTAGTTTGTTTTCTACGCTTGCCACCCAGATATCTTTATGAAAGTGATTTCTACAAACCTCTGTACCCCAGACCTGTAAAATCCATCTAGGTGTAACATCAAATCCTAAACGTTCACTCCACCAAACATCTTTTTGCTCTCGCCATTCTCTACTGATTTTAGTAGAGCCTTCTAGCATTTCTCTGTCCCAACCGAAGATTGCTGAAACTGCGTCTTTGAGTGAAGCCGCAAAACTTACTCTTTTAAAACCATGAAACGTACAAAGATAATCTGCGATTGTATCTTTGCCACTTCCAATAAAGCCGGTTACGCCTATAATCATGTGGAAACTCCTGTCAAGTACTTAGTATATGACAGGAGTATGAAAAAGTAAAGTTTTAGTTTACCCTTGTACCCATGTTAATGGTTGTGAGTAATCAACATAACGTTTGAGTTCATCAATTAATAGTTCCATCGCAGCCTTACCCTCAGCCTTCATTGCTGTGCCATTTAATGTTGTGCCACCACCTGGTCCAGCAATGGTGCCAAACTTCTCACGTGCCTCGCCGATGGTTAACTTGAGGTTAGCTAAAATAAAATCACCAATCCAGACACCTGCACCCGGGTCTTGTAGTAAGACTTCTTCAGGGCGTTGCACATCAGCCCAAATCAAAACATGTTCACCGGTACCTTTGGGATCACGAACAATACGTAACACCTTTGTTACAGGATCGAATGTGTAGATTACATATCCACCGAACATACGAGCAGCCAATTCAACATAACCGGCATAGAAGTCATATGTTGCCATACCACCAGCATAGTTGTAGTTTAATAGGTACGTGTTTAGAATCGCACTTGAGAAAGGATCGAATGCACTTGCACCTGGCCCTGTTTCCATACCAATTGATCTACGGAACAATGAACGAACATTAATGAATTCTTGAGGTAATGTATATGTGTCTACGTTCTTAACAATGGTCATTAACGTATATGATTCTGCTGTAGCGTTTTGCGCCCTTTGACGATATACTTTAATTGCATAGTTGTATGCAGCCTCATAGTGTTGAGGGTCTAGTTCTAAGTCAATGATTCCATCGCCCAAACGATAACGGATGTTCTGGAACAATGCTTGCTTTAATTCGTCAAGTGTCAGACTTGACGGTGTGGAAAGAGGACTTGCTAAGTTGCTGATGGTCATAAAGGTTACCTGATAATGTAGTATTTATCAGGTAATCAGTCCTTTAGCAAATCAAATACGTCTCCGTATTCGTATCGTTTCCAATTGTCCATATCAACATAGGTGTTGATACAGCGTCGGTATACTGTCTTTAGCCATACTCTTTTGTTATGTACTTTGACAGGATACCACGCAAACCATTGCTCCCAGGGACGAACTATAGTCTTTCTAGGGGTATATCCATACCTCGGCGGAGGACTATAGTTCATTTTTTGATTTTGAAAATCAAAAACAAGTCCTTGAGTGGATGATTCCAAGGATCTTTGACCCCATAGGCAATATGCCCGAATCGTGTATCCATGTCAATGTAATCTTTACCCTTGATTTTGGAATCACCGCTGATTGAAGTTAATTCTGTTCCATCAGGAAGTTGTTCAAACTCCTCGGGAGTGAACAACTCTAAGGTTTCGTCCCAAGGATGCATTACAGATCACCTTCTTTGCGATTTTCAGAGTAGAATGCATCAAACTTGCCACCGGGATAGCGAGATTCTAACTTAGTGACGTTCTCAGCAATGACTTCGTTAGGATCATATCCAAGTGCCCTGCAAGCATTGATCCAGTACCAAATGATATCACCGAGTTCACGTTTCATGTGAAAGCGATTTTCTTCATTGAATGGCTTACCTTGGAACAGCATCTTTTTAACGATTTCGTTAAACTCGCCACCTTCACTTGCTAGACCAATACCAGCAGTCATCAATAGACTGATGTTAAGATCAGGTTCTTGTGATAAATCGTGTAGTCGCTGAATCAATACAGCAACATCGTTACTAGGGAGACTAGTAACTACATGGACAAAGTCCTGATATTTGTTTAAGTCAATTTTTTCTGTCATTAGAATGCCTTTAGAATAATAAGATTTTCATTAAAGCGACCGTTCGGGGTAGTTGCAACTGCTTTAATGTCTGCAAAGAATTTACGTGCCGCGGGCTTCGAACCCATGACTTCTTTGATTTGCTCACCCGGCTTACGCAGGGTTTTAATCTCTGACTTGCTTGTGTCAAAGCCGAGAATTGTATTACCTTTTACTGTAAATGTCTTGCTGTACTCATCCGCAATGTAGTGATGCAGTTTGCGTTTTGCCGTATCATAGACCCACGCTTCACTCGCACCATGTAGTTTTACAGGGCTGATACTAACCAAGTCAAGTTTGCTCGCCGCATCTTTGAATGTCTTGAGGTACTTGAGTTTACTAACAATCTTTTCAACAGGAACCTCTTTGCGCTTGCGCGGTGCCTTCGCGGCTTTCTTAACACTGATATATGCGTTAAGGTCAGTCAGTACTTGGTCAATGTATTTGATAATGTTTCGTACTTGAATTTTAGTGAGGTGATTATAACCTTCATTCAATTGCTTGTCAAGACCTTCTTGTAGTTCAGTGAATTCTGCCTGCTTGCGTTTCCAGATTTCAGTAATTACGCTGATATGTTGTGGCATGACGTTGAAACGTGCGACAACATCCATTGTCTTTGCGCTTGCTTTGCCATTCAAAATAAAATCATCAAAGACACCTTCAAGTTCACCTGCGGCTTCTTTTGCTTTGTCACGCAAAATGTCTTGAATGTTAGGACGAGTAGGTGTCTCAACTTCTGTTTTAACGACAGAGGTTTGACTTTCTTTTACTTCGGGTTTGTGAAATGCTCGGGTCAGTCGTGCGATTTCATTTTCAAGACTTGCTTCCTCATGTTCGGTCAGTTCTAGACCTCTGAGTTTCATTCGACCAAGCCAGCCGTATGTGTTGATAAATTCGTTGTCTGCCACTTTGCGTAGAATCTTAGCTTCTGCCGCACGATTCGAAAAGTCAAGGAACTGACACAATAGTTCCTTAGAATCTTTCTTGCCATAGAACCAGTTGTACCAGCTAAATGCGTTTGACAGTGCCGATGTTCTACGGTCACTATCGGGTTGAACCACGAAAAGAGGTTCGTCACCCATGTATTTTGTATCAGGGTTTTTGGGATTCAGTGCTTTAACTTGACTGTGATCCTCAGAATTGCGTTTACGAGTCGCCATTATTTCTCCAAATTGCGAGTTGATTTAAGCATTGTAGCACGTTGTCCAATTTCTGTCAAGTGTTTATTTAGTAGTACTAAAGCGATAAATAACATATAGAGTTCCAAAAACATGCCTAGATTATCACTTTACCGCCCCAATAAACAGAACGATTACCGTTTCCTAGACAGAACAATCTCGGAAATGTTTACTGCCGGGGCAACAGATTTATACATTCACAAGTATTTAGGACCAACAAATCAGGGTGCAAGTGTTGATTATACTCAACCCCAATATGATAAACTAGATCCTACTAATATACAAGATTTACTATTTTTAGAAAATAGAGATAGGACATATGATCCAAACATTTATCGTTTGCGTGGTCATTATAATGTTCAAAACTTAGATTTTGATTTAAGCCAATTTGGTTTATTCTTAAACAACGATATTATATTCATTACTGTTCACTATAATGATATGATTGATATTGTTGGTAGAAAGTTAATGGTCGGTGACGTTATTGAATTACCTCACTTATTGGATTATAACCCATTAAGAGATACTATACCTGTTGCATTAAAAAGATTTATGCAAATCACTGATGCTAATTATGCATCAGAGGGTTTTAGTCAAACATGGTTCCCGCATTTATGGCGTATTAAATGTGAACCATTAGTTGATAGCCAAGAGTTTAGTCAGATATTATCTGAGCCTATTAATCAGGATAATTATCTAGGATTATGGGATGCGAATAAAACATATCCAGAGGGTTATGTTATTACATTCGGCGATAAGAATTATATTTCTAAACAAGAGGTACCAATCGGAATAACTCCACCTAATAGTGATTATTGGGAATTGGCACCAGAAGAAAATCTTAAAGATATTCTCGGTACTTACAATAAGAATATTCAGATTAATGATGCGGCACTAGAAGAGGCTGCAAGACAATTGCCTAAGTCGGGTTATGACAGAAGCCAGTTGTATATTGTACCTACATATGGTGAGTATGAAACTAACACCGCACTATCAGGTAAGTACAATCAGCCTGCGCCACCTATCAATGTCGTAACAAATTCTAGTGGTGCTCCTGTAGTTACAGGCACAGTTGCGTACATGCGTAACCCTACTTTCAAAAACCCGAGCCCGGTGTTGCGTATTCCGGCCAGTGCATTGACTAACTTGTATCAATTGACAACAGATGCACAAGTATTAAATGCATTTGATTCGTTGAGTTTAGAACCAATACAAACTGCACCTTTGATGACAAGTCAAGGATCTGGACCTGTACAAGGTGATGTGATACTATCATTGTATTCTATGGGTCCGGTCACCGGTCCATATGGTACTGCTGATAACACATATGCATTTGCCGATCAAAACCCAGAAGCTCCTGGCTTTACTGGCACAGAACCATATGGTCCAAATACAATGGACTATCGTGCTGATGCTGATCCTAGATTCCAATACATTGCTCGTTCAAGTCCAAGGACATTTGGTTATACCACTGGTTACTTAGATGGTGATGGTACTGCACCCAACGGATTCCCAACTGGTGCAGGTATATCATTCCCTCAGAATCCACAGGTAGGAGATTACTTCTTACGTATTGATTACTTCCCGCAATTATTATATCGTTGGGACGGTAGACTATGGGTTAGAATTTCTTCAAATGTAAGAACACAAACTGGATATACTGAAACTGATACGTCACAGCAGTCAGGCTTCATAAATAACAGCAACATGACACAACTAACAGATGGTTCGTATGTTCCACAGAAACAAGGGTTGTCTAGTATACTAACATTGGCGCCGGATCCACTTCCTCCGGTAATTTAACACATGGCACAATTTTTCTACGATAATCAAGTACGCAGGTTCTTAATTCAATTTGCGAAAATCTTTAGTAACTGGCAAGTTACTAAAGGCAAAGATCCTAATGGCAATGACATATTAGTTCGTGTGCCTGTAATGTATGGTGATAGTAGCCGTCAAGCAAGTACAATCATTGCTAACAACAGTGCGAGTAACTTGCCTAGTGCACCATTAATCACGTATTATATCACTGGTTTAGAATATGACCAGCGTAGAACTCAAGATCCTACATTCGTAGACAAGATACAAGTGCGTCAACGTGCATACAATGCTGACACGCAATCATATGAACAAACACAAGGACAAGCATTCACTGTAGAACGCTTGATGCCTGTACCATATACCTTACGTTTGAGTGTTGATTTTTGGACAACTAATTACAATCAGAAGCTAGAAATTATTGAGCAACTTGGTACACTGTTCAACCCTTCATTAGAGATTCAGTCCACTGACAACTTTATTGATTGGACTTCATTGAGTGTTGTATATCAAGATGGACTTACATTTAGTAGTCGTCAGATTCCACAGGGCACCGGTAACCCTATTGATGTAATGACTTGGAAGTTTTACATTCCTATCTGGTTAAGCACAGCGGCTAAACTTAAAAAGATGGGTGTCATTCAAAAGATTATTGCAAGTATCTATCAAGGTACTGCATTACAAGATATTCAAGATGATGACTTGTTATTAGGAACTAGACAAAAGATTACACCATATGGTTATAAGTTGTTGTTAATCGGTAACAGTTTACAGTTGTTACCAGCAGATGAAGCATTCTATCCATCTAATCAAAACTTAGACTTGCCTGCGAATCCCAACACTAGTTTATACTGGTCGTCATTGTTAAACGTATACGGTACTGTACGTCCAGGTATCAGTCAGATATGGTTACAGAATCCATATATGGATACAGAGATTGTAGGCACAATCGTACTAGACCCAGTTGATGATAGACTATTGATTTATAACATCGACCCTGATACATTACCGCAGAATACATTAGACCCTGTTGATAGCGTTATCAATCCATTAGTAACTGGGCCCAATGCAGGGTTGCCTGCTCCGGTGAACGGCCGCCGTTATTTGATTGTAGAAAATATAGGTAGCGCAGGTAGCCCGACAGTAGCGTGGGGCAACTTGGTTGCAGAAGCAAATGATATCATTGAATATGATTTAGCCACTAATAGTTGGTTTGTTGCATTCAATGCGACTGCGGCAACAACAGTTGAATATGTTACCAATTTGACAACAGGAGTTCAATATAGATATGTACCTGCTGAAGGTGCATGGATGAAGTCTTGGGAAGGTTGGTATGGACAAGGAGATTATAGTATTGTAATTTGATAATTTACATGCTATAATGTCTTAATGAATACTTCTGCAGGCGTGTTCTTTTATTCCAAAAAGACAGAACGCTATCTTTACTTACTACGAACTGACGCTAGGAACCCAGGCAACTGGGGTATTCCTGGTGGCAAGATAGAAGAAGGTGAAACTTTACTTGAGGGCATTGCTAGAGAATGCGAAGAGGAGATAGGTCTATTTCCAACTCAGGCTAAACTTATACCCATTCAAAAATTTGTGAATAATACATTCACATACCATACATTCTTTTGTGAGTTGTCTGACGAATTTATCCCGATACTAAATGATGAACATTGTGGCTACGCATGGGTAGGAGATAATCAATATCCCAAACCATTACATCCGGGATTGTTTAGTACAGTGAACTTTGATGTTGTGCAAGAGAAATTAAAGACATTAACAAAAAAGGGGCATTAAGCCCCTTTTTTATTTTAGCAGTTTAGCTAACGTATCATATCCAAGTGTCCCGAGAACTACCCCTGCTCCCATCATCATCCAACGCCATTTCTCTAGACTAGAAATTTTGTCAGACATTGCTTTGTGAGCATTAGCACTAGCTTCCTTCATTTCCTTTAAGGTCTTCTGATTTTCTTCAGCATGATCCTCAATAGTTTGACGGATGCCCTTCACGTCCTCTTTGATCTCACCGACTTTTTGTTCGATGTTTTCAACTTGAACATGAAGGACCGCTATTTCAGTTTCGGTCTGTTGGAATTTAACTGTCTTAGTTACCATAACAATTATGCGTTAGAAATTGTTACGATTGGGTAAGGTTGACCGCCATATGTATTGGCTGCATACGCTGTGTTGAACGTAGAGAATGCAGGTGCTGAGTTAGGCAATGTATCATCATTGTCAAACAATTCAGCAGTGTGGTCACTCAAACTTTGTACGAATGTTGTACCAGATGCGGCATCTGTAGCAACGATGTTCATTTGTGCAGGAGCTAGTGCCGCGTTAGCAACGTTAGCTGTCCAGCAAGCGCCAACTAAGCCACTTGTTGCACCTTGCACAAGATACTTTGTCTTACCTTTTTGACGAACAATAAAGCCCGCTTCATTGTCAGCATAAACATAAGTAACACCAGAAGCATTTGCTAGAGCATTTGCATCTAATGTTGCGGATGTAGCTGTTGCGTTAGCAATGTCAGTGATGTAGCCTAATAGTACACCTGCTGATGTTGCAACTGCGGAACCGTCTGATAGAGTGTTAGCAAAATCTGTGCCAACTCCAGTCAATACATCGCTGTCATCGGCAGCAGTGATTGTTCCTGCGCCAGTAACAGAAATAGCAACACGTGCTAGAACTTGCTTACCGTAAATTGCTGTGTTACCACCAACTACAGAGTATGTAGATGTGTTAGTTGCAGGATAACCTGCACCACTTACTGGGTTATTGAAATAACCATCAACTGCACCAACTGTAGCGGCAACTGTTGTACCTGTTGTTGCAGATAAATTAACTTTTGTATATGTTGGGTTTGCGCTTAGTTGCGTAGCAGAAACTGTGAATGTGCTTGCGCCAGTTACTGCAAGAATCCAATATGTTGTACCACCGGTTAAACCACCAGTTGTACTTGCTGGAATAAAAGGCATACCAGCAATGATACCATAATCTGCTAGTGTTTGTGATACTGTTACTTCTTCTGTAGTATCATCAGTATCTGTGATTGTTAAGACTGCTTGAGCCTTTGCGATTTTTAGAGGACGTCCCATTTGTTTTCTCCTTGAAATGAACGTGGGTTCTAACCCACTACGCGGCGGGGACCGCATAAACTCTCAGAATTAAGAGCGTACTGTATATTTATCTAAATTGTGTAATTATTCAGTACCGGTGTCTGGGTGATTAGCACCTAGTTCTGTAATAGAGAACGGTTCATGTGTGCCAGTACCTATGCCTATATAAGCAACGTAATTGCCTTGTCCGACTATAATACTGCGTTCGACAGTTCCTGCAGGAATTATTTCACAAGCAGTTGTGTTTGCTGTTACACTAGAATTACCTATAGCAATTGCTATTGAAGATATAGTTGCTATTCTAACTTTATCTGTTTGAATCTGAGCGGATCGTTGACTTGATCCAGATGCTGTATATATGTATGATGCCATTTAATTATCCTCTTATACTCGTATTTTGAACGGTCACTGCGCCGGTAACACCACTATTAGTGGCTGTGTTATATGGTTGGAATGCGTATCTGTTGGGTGCTCCGTGCAAACTTGAATAATTTGTATAGTCGTTGGTTAAACCAGTTGAGTATAGCACATTGGATGCACTGATATCTATAATTTTTTGTCTTATTTGTTGGGGAGTAGCATGAGGATACACTTGTAATAGTTGTGCGGCAAGACCGGCTACATTAGGGCTAGCCATTGATGTTCCTGAAATACTCATTATTTTGTAACTACTGTTAAAGGGGTATTGAGTTACTGCTCCAAATCTATTGGTATTTGAAGTTGTGCTAACAATATCAGTTCCGGGCGCAAAAACATCTATCCTAGGTCCACTGTTGCTGTAGCCTTTCTTTTGCTCTGTTGTACCACTCTGATATACTGAATCAACGGATCCAACTACAATCACCCCCGGATTACAAACAGGGCTGCCGCCCCTCATGTAATAATCAGATGAACCATATGTATCTGTATAATAATTATTATAGTCAACGCCACCTACATCATCACATATTTGATAGTAGTTTCCGGCTGCACCAACTAGTACTACACCGGCTGCAATCAACTCTGCAATGTCAACATCAACAGAACTAACATGAGAACAATAATAACTAGTTATCATTCCATACTGCGGTGCTAAACCTGAGATAGGATATGTTACCCCTCTATAATTTACTGATGCAAGATTTGAAAATGTATTGTAAAAGGTCCAACTCATATTAACTACAGTTGGTCTTCTATATCCGGTTGCCGGGTCAATTGCTTTATTTAAATGCCATCCCTTAATGCAATCAAACGCAGAAGTATACGATATACCAACTGTCGGAGAAATAGTCAAGCCGCTTATAGACATTACGTATATTTTTGCATTCTTTGCACGACCATATGTTTTGCCTGCGGCAATACCAGTACAATGTGTACCGTGACCATCATTGTCGGTGTAGAACGTAGAAAAACTAGGCATAGTACCGGACACACCACTAGCAGTGAACCAGTTTATTTGTTGCACTCGGCTGACTCCATTAGCGTCAGTAAACTCCGGATGGTCTATTTGGCATCCAGAATCTGTTAGAACAAAATCAACACCTGTTCCATCTAATGGAAAATCATAATTCAATGTACCTGATGAAGATGATGTAGTATTATTAGTAGAAGAATTTAATCTGAATAATCCCCAGTTAATTCCATAATTGTTTGCAGGATTAGTTCCGGCAGTCTTGTAATACAATCCTGATTGAGTAGAACAATGACCAATTTGTATGTCATCTCTAAATTCAGGTGGAATCTCAACGCAATATACTCTAGAATCTTTTCTTAGTTTTTCTGCCTCTGCATCTGATAATTCATACCAGCACTGTCGCAAACTAGAAGGACGTTCATTTACAATATCAACTGACCTAGAAGGTACGTAGACACTACCTGACCCATCAGTTTCTATTTCTTTCCAAAATGCATCATAATCAACACCTTCAACAAGTGCTACATTATAAGTTTTCATTGTCATTATAATCTACCTACTGCAATTTCGATTACACCTTGAACACCTTCAAAGTTTTCAATAGCTTTACCGATAACCATGCCTATTTGTGCGTTATTCCAAGGTCTTGCATAACCATCACCTGCACTCACCATGATATCACCTTTGCGAACTTTACCACGAACCTTACATGGTACACGACCTTGTAGAGCAATAGCTACTGTGATACCTGGACATTTTGCGTTCATTGCATATGCAGGGTTAGTAGAAACCACACCTGCTATTCTAGTAGTACCATCTTCAGCGATAGTGACTTCTTTGTCGCCGCCAAACTCAAGAACAGTTCCGGGCTCATAATGCTTATCTGCCTCGTAATATTCTGCCAAGTCAGCATATGTAGATTGTAATTTAGATCCTGAACTTAAAGACCAATTACCAGTAATTGTTCCTGCGGTCGCAGATGAACCAGTTGACAATATGTTTGTTGTTAGGTCGCTTATGTTAGACCATGCACTTGCTTCATATCCTTGAATCTTATTTACGGTAGAATTATAAACTAGATCACCATTGCTAGGTACTAATGAAGAAATTTGTGTAGATGTTAGGCTAGGTAATCTGAATGATCCGCCGCCAATAACTCTGACCGCTGCTACTGCACTTAGGTCTAGGTTAGTTGCTGATGATAATGTAGGTGTACCTGCACCTGCACCAACAAAGTTTGCCGCAGTTACTGTGTCTGTTGCAGTAATATTATTAGCTGTTATATTTCCAGTATATGTAGGCAAATATGCGGCTACGTTACTATTTGAATATGTACCTGCAAAACTGATAGATACTCCATTAGCATAGTAATAGTTATCAGTCTTAATGCCACCTGTAGTAACGTTTGCTGTTACAGATACACTTGATAGTGTACCGACACTTGTAATGTTAGGTTGTGCTCCAGTATACACTGTACCTGCAACCAATGCGTTTCCAACTTGACCACTTACATTAGCACCTGCTACTGCATTGGCTGTTGTTGCGTATGCAACTGCTCCTGATACGTTAGCGCCGGCTACTGCATTTGCTGTAGTAGCATATGTTGCAAGTCCTGCAGTTGCCGCATTCAAGTTTGCAACTTGTGTAGTTGATGTTACTGTTAACGGTGCAGTACCGGTAGCAACGTTAGAGACTAATGTACTTGCAGTAACTTTTGTCGCATGTAAATTGCCGCCAGTAATGTTGCCTGTAGCGGTTATTAATCCTGCTGTTCCCAAGTTACCCACGTTAGCATTACTTGTTACGTTCAATAATGTTGTTGATAAGTTACCAGTGCCGGCGTTAAATGATAAGTTAGCGTTGCCGTATTCTGCAATGTTTCCGGTGATGGCGTTACCTAAAACAGGATAATAAGTTCCAGAACTTGCAGTAGCAACTGATATGAAATCAGATACGTTTGAATATGCTACGTTTAAGTTAGCTACACGGGTTGTGCTTGTTACTTGTAATGGCGCTGTACCTGTAATAACATCGGAAATAATCTTACCTGTTACTTCAACATTTCCACCAACATTCAAGTTACTAGATATGTTTGCTATACCAGTGACCCCTAAGACTTTATTTGTGAAGTCCCATGTGAAGTATGCGTCACCTGTAAATATACCAGAACTGTTGTACTGAATAGATGTAGTCGAACCAGCTGCGGCGCCAGTACCTCCACCGGTCGCAATAATGCTTGTCGCTACAGCTAGATTGTTAGGATCATTAGTATATGTTAAACTGCCTAATACTAACGCATTTCCTGCATCCAATGCAGGATCAGTATACAATGTTGTATTACCTGATGTTGGATAATCGTCGGCTAGTTTAACATAGAATTCTTGTGAGTTAATGCTAGTATTGCTTACACCATTAGCTCCGGTAATAGTTATTTGCGATCCATTAACATACGGTGTATTGCTGTCAACTTGCATGACTACGATGTTTGCAATAATACCAAATGAGTTGCTTGCATCAGGAGTTAAATCAACTACGGGCGTATACAAAGCGCCCTTTGGTGTCCATGCTAGGTTACCTAATCCGTCTGTCTCTAGTACATAACCAATGGCTCCACCGTCCATCTTGAGGTTAGCAACATCACCTAACTTTATCTTGCCACCGTCTAGTTGACTAGAATTGCCAGTATAGTTTTCCCATGTATCAGTACTAGATACATAAGTTAATAGCTGTCCATTTTCTGCATTAGAGATGTTAAAGTTACCACCGTCTGATCCTACTATTTGACTGAAACTTATGTCAGAATAGGACGTGAGAACTTCAATATTCTCGGGGTCATAGGCGCCGCCTCGACCAACGAAAAGTCTGCGGTCATCAACCGCCCAACCTAATTCAGCTTCGTCTAGTTGAGGTAGGTCTACTAGATTACCTGATCGTTGTTGGATTTTTGAGATTTGTACTATAGCCATAAGTGTAAATTCTTTAAAGATTTACACTTATTTATCATTTTCCAGACCTAAATGAACTGCATGTAGTACTGCTCTACTCGCTTGAACCACTCATTTGACCAGTGGTCGAATTCTGCACCTTCAATGATGAATTCTTGATAGATGAAATCAGCAGTACACATGAAAATAACACCTTTGCGTATGTTTGTACCGTGTACTTCATTGTGTGCATTAGCGTAGGCTGCTAACTGAATAAAATAGTCTGAAATCCACTCTTTCTTTTTCAGCTTGTTAGCTTGTTTGTGATCCATGATAGCAGGGCTACCATCGTGAACACCAACCAGATCAGTTGTTCCGGCATATACTTTAGGAAAATAGAGAGGAACTTCTGTTCCCCAAAATTCATTACATTTACTAAGACCTTGATAAATGATTGACTCTGCCATTCTATGGCTTTGCTGGCTATATGGATTGCTTCCGGGCTCACCTGTTTCTCCTGTCTTTACATAGTTCTCAAGCCACTTATGCATTCGTGTGCCGCGACCTGCGGCTTCTGTTGTGATTGCTTGTGCTTTAACATGTCCTACACGATTACGCCACTCTTGTAATGCTTTCTTTGCCTCTTCGGGTTTAGTTGCATCTAAGATTGTTGTAACGCTAGGGAGTTTCTCGCCGTCAGGTGTAGCATAGCGGCGTTTGCCGTCTATCTCAACCCTAGACATAGGGACGTAATTATATTTGTTTGGTATGTACATTAGAGTATTATACTACTCTAAAGCTCTCTCCGCAACCACAACGGTCACGTTCATTTGGGTTTTTGAATTCAAACCCTTCATTAAGTCCATTGCGAACGTAATCAATAGTCATGCCCTTAACGTATGGGCAACTCTTGGGGTCTACATACAATGAGCACCCATTACATTCAACGGCAATGTCATCGGGATTTGGTTTATCAACATATTCAAGCACATATGCTAAACCAGAGCAGCCTGTGGTCTTCACACCTATTCTAATGCCTAGGCCTTTGCCTCGTTTAGCGAGTGTTTGTTGAACTTTTTTGCTTGCGTAATCAGTAATAGTAATCATGTTACTTCATGGCGTCATGAGCCATTTGCTGAACTACTCGTTGGTCTTGTTGTTGATCGGGAGAGCCAGTGTCTGACTCTTGCCCTTTGAAAATAACTTGATCACCTTGAATGTTAGATATAAACTTATTCAATGGTGGATTTTTAATCATATCATATAGATCGTTTTTATCTAAAGATATATCATTGTCTGCTAGGTGTGCTAGCAATTCATCAGCAGTCCAATCCGTCTTCGCTTCGCCGGTTTCCATATCGCCTTTTAATTGGCTGATGACAGAAATTAGGCGGACGGTCAACGGATCAGGGCCTGCCAATTCAAATAAACGCATGATTAACGCTTTGCTCTGCCTACGCTAGTAACCGGAGCTTCTTCTGGTTCTTCTACAGAAACATCATCGGCACCCATTTCGTCTGCACCGGCTTCCATATCGCCCATGCCTGCTTCCATGTCACCTAGACCGGCTTCCATATCGCCCATGCCAGCATCCATATCGGCTGCGCCGGAGCTGAATGCATCTGTACCACCTTGACCAGTTAGACCGTCTAGTGCGGCCTTCAAGCCAGTTAGTGATTCTTTTAGAGTAGCAGACAATGTATCGAGTACTTGTGAAGTCTGGTCATTGTATGACTGGCCCTCAGTAACGCCAATCTCAGATTCAATGCTAGATACTAGAGCAGGCAATTCTTTAACTTGCATCTGACCTACGTCTTCAAGCATTTTCTGAATAGTGTCAACCATATCTTGTGCTGCCAAGTAAACTTGAGATTTTTCAATCTCCTCGTTCTCAACAACGATACGTGGCTCAGGACGAGTACGCAATTCATTGTAATGTGCTACTAATGCTTGCTCCATGAATACTAGCTTCATGTATGATTGGCTAGCTTGTTCTTTGTAGAACGTAGGAGCTGATTTTGATTCTTGAACTAAACCACGTACTTTGTGTAGCATAGTACGAGTTGCAGTCATTGACATTTTATCAACATCAAATGGTAGTTCATAGTTTTCTTTCAATGCACGTTTTGCATATGAAATAGGGGTGTTATTAAGTTCATCAAGTTTCATAGTTGTTCTTCCAACAAATGTATAATGTATTTATCTTTTTGTGATTAATGTGCGGGTTTTCTAGTCATTCTAGCTAGCTGCCAGCGCTTAGAGTCTCTGATATAGTGGTCTATTTCAGACAACAATTTGCGTTTTTTAGCTCGTTCCTGACTTAATTTCGAGAGATAAATTAGTTTGTCCTCGTCATTCTTTGCTTTCTTGACTAAATGTGAATGTATTACTATTGCCGCATCAAGTCCGGCTAATCGTTGATCTAGTACTAGCATGTTGCTAGCTTCAAGTATTTTGTTTCTTTTGTCTAATGTACACCATACTGCGGCATTTTTTAAAGATGAAAATGTATAGGTATTAAAAGAATAATCAATGTTAACTTTGTACATCCCGTCAGTTTTGTGTATTACGTATTTGTTGAATAGACAATAATCCCCATTTTCATCCTGAAATATAGCTATATCTTGTAGTGATTTTAAATCACCGCGTGGTATTACCTCACTCAATTTATGTATTGTATCGTTATCAATCATATTATCTCAAAGTATATATTTCTTAGTTCCTCTGTAGTGTCTAAAAATCCAGGTAACTTGCTCCATTCAGTACCGCACTTAATCATTGGAATCTTCGCACAATCTGTATACAATGCTCCCAATTCAGTAATTCCGTCGTTGAATACACTAGGATGTTGTATTTCAAACTCAAACATCCAACAATCATACTCAGTGTCCTGTTCTTGTTCGAACAAGAACCCAAACTTGTCGAAATTATCGAACTTTATTTTCATTTGCTTGGGTTGTTTTGTTACTTCCGGTTGTGACCTTAATGAGATTGCTTGCACAATTGTATCAAAATTACATTGTGTATTCCGCTTATGTGTCCATTCTAGAATATCAACATTTTCAGGTGGACGGTGCCTAGACAATACACCCGTCGTGGTAATATCAAACAACGTATAGCATACTATCTTATAACTCATATGACTATTTAATAGAGGTAAAAAAACCCGAGAATTTCTCGGGTTCTTTTAAGCAAGTTAAGATTAACCTGTGAATGTTGCAGAAGCCGCAACAGTAACAGCTTCACCAGCGGCAGCAGTAACTGCTGTGTCTAGTGTAGCAGTAGTCCATGCGCCAACTGGGTATACAGCAACAGCCAATGTGTCGTTTGTATCGCTAGTGAATTCATAGATGTGCATAGTAGCTAGTTGCTCAATAGCTTGGAAAGTAGCTAGGATCTGTGCGCCAGTTGTACCAGTACCAGTATAAGTGATAGTGAAGAAGTCTAGCTTAGGACCTTGAGGCTGAACTGTAGCACCGGAAGTAACTGCATTGATACCAGAGTTTGTGTATGCTGGTGAATCATAGTTGATTAACGGTAGAAAGTCGCCATTTGCTTTTGTAAATTGTGCCATTTTAATATTCCTTTAAATAGTTGAGACCTACTGTCTCATGATAATATTTATGCCTGGAACAAAAAAATGTCGGTTTTGGCTTATCTTCCGGCGAGATTTTGGCGTGAAAATCCCATTCTATCCACGAATTTCAAGCCATTAGCAACAAAACCCTCTTGAGTTTGTGTTCCGTCTTGTAGATACCCTAGTACAGGACTAGCTTCTGCGGCAGTGTTCAACTGACGTACAATATCCATCTTTAGTTTATAGATTTCAGCCCAGATAGTAAACGCACCGATCAACCCATCACGATTGTTCTGGAAGTGTTCTAGTATCTTTTGCTTCATCTTGTCAGTCATGGGCCTAGACTCTACGAATTGCATAAATCCGTCAACTAGATTATTCAAGTCACCTGACACAATCTTCTTGTTGACATAGACGGTAAACAGTGTGTTGAATGTATTTCTTGCTTGTGGTGCAGTATTCATCATTTGATCCACTGCAGGACCGTATTTGCTAACTGCGGCTTGTGCATTCTTCACTAACTGAGCATTCAACTTCAGTTTAGGGGTGATGGGCATCTTGCTAGGAACAATTGCAACATCGCTATTGTTCTTTAGTTGTCCTATAGTTCCGTTTAGTGTTTCTGCTTGGTCAGTGGATATAGCGCCTGCAGGGATGAATTGATGTACTGCGATCCCTGCATTCTCTCCGCCCATTAGCTGACCTACTTCACTATCAGCACTTACTTTATATGTAATGCCGTTAGGATTAGCACGGAAAGTGTAGAAGCCACCTTGTTCTTTTAGTGGTTGAGTGAATAACAAGTCACCCCAATAATAACCCCTAGTTCCCTTACTAGCCATAGCTAGACCAGGCCATATCTGTGCAATAATTTGATGCAGACTACCTCTGTCAACTCCACGAGCCTGGTCGTATTGTACAAATTGCTCTGGGCTGAACACTTGTCGACCGGTACCGTCTTTCTTGTTAAACATATGCTTGTCCATGATAGAGAACTTTCCATCACGTCCATGTCCAAATATCAATGCAGGATAACCGTCCCATTTAATAGTAACTGTTCCAGGGTTCTTAACTGTAGACTGTGTTGCTTGAATCGCACGTTGAGCACCTTGACTACCGCCCAAAAAGATCAAATCCTCAGGGTGGTCTAAGTGGCCCTTATCTTCCAACAAGGACAACTGGTCTAACTTATTAGCGAGTGCTACGATAGATTCAGTTAAATTCATTTCTGACCCCAAATTTTAATAGGGCCTCTGCTTTCTGCTACGGGTGTTGCAACCTTCTTACGACCTTTCCATTGCTGTGCCGGTGCAGGTGTTGCCACTGGCGTCGCTGCTGGAGCTGCTGGTGCCTTTGCCCTACGCTTGATGTTAGGGTTTGCTCTACTCTTAGTGTGAACTTGTCCCAAACCAGTTTGTTGAACTTTGCCACCTGTACTTGTCTTGGTAGACGGAGCAGGATTTGTTACACCGGGTTGAGTGATTTGTTTGCCCATTTGAGCAAACGCATTTGCGCCTGCATCACTTGTTGATGGGGTACTCATAGTAGCAGGAGCAGATCCAGTTACACCCAAAGATTTTTGTAGTGCTGATAGAATACGTTGTTTGCCCTTTTTGTCTAGCTTGTCAAGCATTCCCTTGACTTGCATGTAGACTGTTTGTTCTTTCTTTGCATCCTGAGTTGTTACTTGCGTAGAGGGTTGAGTGGTTGACACCGGTGCCTTACCTAAGGCCGCATCCATTCCAGCAGAGAACGGATTCTTTGAAGTAGCTGTTGTTGGCTCTGTTGCAGGCTCAGCGGCCGCCCCGCCTGCGTGTTCTAATGAGAATGCTAGATTAGCTAACTGTGTTATTGCTGACTTGCCGCCATCTTTACTATATGTGGCTTGTATCTTATCACACAGTTCTTTGATTTTTGCTTGCTCAGAACCTATATCTAAACCTTGTAGTTGCTTTTTAACAAACTGTTGCATGAAATCACTGATAGACATACCAGCTTCCATGATGACACTCTCTTTTAGAGCAGCCATTGCAGCCGCTTGCTTTTGTTTTCTTACATTAGCGGCACTTTTAGCAAACTGGTCTGCCGGTAACTTACTAGCAGGGTTCATTTGTTGCTGTGCTGCCGCTGTTGCCGCACCTTGCTTTTTCTGTCTAACGTTCTGTGCTTGAATTGCAGGTTGATTTGCTGGCAACTTGCTAACAGGAGCCATTTGCTTTTGTGCAGACGCTGCCGCAGTAGCTTGTTTTGCTTGTCTAATCTGTGCTGGGGTTTGTTGAACAGGTGCGGCTGGTTTCTGTGGAACAGGGTTTGCAGCCATTTGTCCTTGTGCAACTTTTGCTGCCGCAGCCTGTTTAGCTTTGCGAATCTCTTCGGGGCTTTGCGGGGCAGTCTGAGCAGTGGCGCCAGGTCCAGTGGTCGCGGTTTGTTGTGCTGCCGGCTGAGGAGTTGCACTTGGATCAACTCGTGTACTATCTATAGCACTCTGTAAGTTTGTAGATGCTAGACCTACAAAGTTATTAATATATTGATCCTTTGTCATTCTATCCAGAGTAGACATAGAACCTTCGCCGCTAGCGGCTAATTTATTAGAAAGGTTCTGCATAACAGCAGAACCGTAATCTCCGAACATGCGTCCTTCGTTGAGAGTGATATCAGTCAGTTTCACGATTTTTCCTTAAAGACTTTGCAAATCTAGCTTGGTCTCGACTCTTGATAGAGCTAAGTAGCTTCTTTTCAAGGATTTGTGCCTGTTCTTCGGGATAGTGCTTGTTAATCATTTCCAACAAATTGATTGCACTGGTAATGATGTTGTGGGCTCTGCTCTCGATAACGTGCTTATAATCACGATTATTACCAAGAGCTTCCAATTCCTGCAACAGACTGCGAGTTTGTTTTTGCATATAATTATCCTATAAGTATTTATCTGAATAATTATTTCTTCAAGGTATTCAATAGGGACTTGAGTTTAGATCCCTGTACATCAGCAACGACTTTCTTTTCTAACGGAGAAAAGTCGAATTTATGATTGGGATCTGGTGCTTGTGGAGTACTAATTTCACCAGTAGAACTATCAACAGAATTCATTGTTGATTGTGGTTTTAACCTAGTCATTATGTCGTTGGGGCTTGGACTGGGTTTGTACTTTGCTTGCTGATCCGCATAACCGTCTGGATCTTCGTCAGTAATACGCATAGTTTCAATATTGTATTCCAAGTCAATCTTTTGGCCCACACCCGTAGAACTACGAGATTTCATACATTGAATCTGATACTTACCACGCTCACGCATACTACGACTTGTAAAGATACCAAACACGTTGTCAGCAGTGTTAATCTTTGAAATACCGCCAGCAATGTGGCTATGGTCGAATTCGATTTCTTCAACAGCACTTCGGTTTAACTGTGACGCTGTGACTAACAAAATTCCTAGTTCTTTCGCTAAGTTACGCAATTCTTCTGAGACATATTTGTCTTTAATGAACTGGTCATTAGGGTTAACTTTAACACTTACAGGCATAACCAAGTCTAAGTAGTCAACCATAACAAAGTCAACTTTGATGCCTGTTTGAATCTGTACTTCTTTCAAGTAAGCACGAATATCATTAACTGTACTTTGTGCAGGCATACCCTTAACCCGATACTGCCCAGACTTCTTACCAACCATCTTGACTTTTAATTCAGCACTATCAATATCTTTGCGAATGTCTCGTGTACTCATACTGGTCAACATCGCATCAGTACGCAATGAAGTTAATTCTTCTGAAAGTTCCAATGAGATATAGACTCCGCTAAGTCCTACTTGTAACCAGTTCAATGCAATGTTCATCATAACCAATGACTTACCCGAACCCGAGCCACCAGCAAAGATGTTTAGTTCACCACGACTGAAACCACCATACAATAACTTATCCATTTGGGGCCAGCCTGTACTTACTTGTCCACCTGCATTAAAGTACTTGTTGATACGTGCTTTAGGATCAGCAAAGTAATCTGTACCCATGTCTTTTTGTAGACTAATTTGCACAGCATCTTTAACTAATTTTTCAACTGGACCGTAATCACCTTTCTCAAGCATATCTGCTGCCTTGAGAATCGCACGTTCTAGTTCTTGGCGCTTAGTAAATTTCTCAAATTCTTCTAAAAACTTATCAGTGTGCCCTTGTGTAATGTTTTGTATGGGCTCTAGTTTGATACCAGTGCTTGCTTCAATAAATTCTGGTTCTGGGATAGTGCTGAATTTTTCTGCACTGTCCTTGAATAAGTCAACAATTGGTCTTAGTGATTTATCAAAGTTTTGTGAGTTAATGATGTTGGCTACACGAGTGTATAGTTGACCGTCGGTCAACATCATTTTCAAAAACCACTTCTGCAAGTCTACTGTATATTCAATTTTAAATTCTGATTTGTTTGACAATTTGTTTTTTCCTTAATTCTATTTTTATTTTACTATTTGTAGCACTTTGCAATATACTGAGTATAGTTTGAAACTTACCATACTTAACTACAGCGTCATTCGTATCTTTAACATCTATGCCCCAATTCGGTAGACTAACTTGATATCCTAATTCCAATGCTTTGTCACACATCTTTAATCCGGCTTCGTCCCTATCAGGTACTACGATTATAGTTCTATTGAGTGTGCTTAATAGCTGTGCTTGTTCACTGCTAATGTCATCGTGCATAACTGCAACGCCATCAATAGCAAGTGCATCGAATATACCTTCGGTTAATATGCATACAGCCCATTCTGGTTTCTGCATATCAATATTAAAGACATAGCCTGGTTGTTGCTCGTTAAGATATTTAGGTATTCTGTTGTCTAAGAATCTGCTAGTGTGTCCTACAATATTTCCTTTATAGGTATAAGGTATGACAACTCTGTTAGACATACGACCAGATTGATCTGGTGTAATTAAGAAGGGATATTCATCAATACTTATACCCCTCTTCTCTACATAATCAATGAATATTTTGTGCGATGGATTGTTTCTATCAAGTAGCACACCCTCCGGCAATTTGTGTTCATTGAACTTTATTTTTATTTTCTTCTTAGGCTGTGTAAAATCTAACAAGTCTTTGTGTTGTAGACTTTCTAGGCTCCATCGTTGAATCTCAATGTCATCAATACCACACCAAGACAATAATTGACGAGTCTTATATTGTATAGTTTGACCCAATGTGAAACCACACTTGAATCCGCAATTGAAGCAATGGTACGTCCAATTGGGACCATCTAAATGAATACCACCGCGCCCTCTGTCATCGGCTCGATGACCTAAATGGTGACAGCACGGTGCGTTGAACGATTGCCAACCACCGTGTGTTCTTTTCTTCTTGCCCGGAATGATAGATAGGATATCAAACATTGATATAGTATAACACTTTTGTTAAGACTAATCAATATTTAAGGTAGGCTTATCTTGCCAATATATTTGTTACTGCGCCCGTGTTACTTACGAATTGCATACGGATGTAAGGATGATACCCTCGAACAACATAACCATAAGTGTCAGTTACATTGGAGTATGTTGCTGTAGTAATAGGATACCAATCACCATCTACGATTGTAGAGCCTTCGACAATAACATTACCATAATATTGGTCATAGTGTGTTTGTAGTGTCAATATAGGATTATTGTCAGTATTAATTACGCTAGAATAATATGTTTGTGAGTTACTATCAGCATTGCTATTTGGATTTAAGTTAGGGAATGGTTGTCCAGTAGGTATACTAACATTGGCTGATGGGATAAAGCTAGGCATTACTGAGTTGACAATATTCATGTCACCCCTAGCACCTGCATTTTGGTCTACGAACACAGGGAATCCGAATTCAGCTACCGGAATCTCTAGTGAATAGTAGCATTTCTGCGGGTCGATGTTTTCGATATCGGCTGCATTAGTGACTAATGATGCTATGCCGGTAGCAGGCAAATCTAATGTTAATGCTTTCTGTAATAGAATTGCTCCACCGGTGTAACTGATAATGCGGCAAGTGATTTCCTTACCCGTGATATCTACTGGCTTCTGTTCTTGATTTAAGAATTGAAACTGAATCTTGTTATCGACACCTTTGTGCAATGTTAATGGTTTTGCGTATACTGGCATATATCTCCTTGGCGAATTACCGGTTAGTAGCACAACAATTTGGCGCTGGGTATAGATGAAAACTGATGTTGAATACACAAATGTACGCTCCTAATATTATATTTATGTTTCTTTTACCCAATACTAAATACTCTGACTTTGAATAATAATGATTCACAACGAGTTTTTCAAACGCCTAAGCGAAAACCACCCATTCATTACTGTTTGCTCCTATGCTAATCAGGATTACGTAGGAATCGTACAAAATCGTGATGATATGGTAACTACTATATACGACTACGGATCAATCGTAGACCCAATCGTCAAGGAGAAGTTCTTGGAATTAGGGGATATTTGGTGGTGGGAGAGCAACAGGCTTATACCAATAAATTTATTCCTAAAGGAAGAATGGGCTATTTTCAGGCCCTATCTCCGCACATTCAATAACAAGAGTTTAATGATAGTTCACGGACCTGTTTGTAGTATGAATGAACTAAGCAAACGCAGGTCAAAGCGCAGAAGCATTACGCTTGTAAAGCGAGTTCCATAAGCAAATTCATGTGTACAACGACCAAATGAGCATACGCAATACCGTGTGCTTTTTTGAACGTGTATCCATCAGTGCCTTTATCCCATACAGTTTTTGCAACTTCTTTCCAGGGTAATCCAATCAAATGCTTCTTTCCGGGGCGAATTACAGCTAGAAACATAGCAAGTCTAGGGATGCTGTCTACTGGTTCAGGCATCTTACGTAATGTGTTATACTGACTGTTCAAGTGAATGAGTTGTTCAACAAAAGCGGGTTCTTTTAGTTTATTCCAATCAGGTTCTCTCATTAACTTCAGTAAATGTTCTTCGCTGTTGATGGATTCATACACATGAACATTCAGTAAATCTAGCTTAAAATACCCTCGCTTTTCTGCGTCTGTATAATCGAGGGAACACATGTCATTGATAGGATCGTAAGGTACATCGGTTATGTACACGCCCGTAGCGTGATGACGAATAGGCTTAACATTACGCATACTTGCCCTAGTGTGCTTAATTAATTCTAGTAATCTATCACGACTACCAAAGTCAATGTCAATGTCTGCGTCTAGTTTCATCGTGGTTGTGCCAATCCTGCTTTCATTAATTTCATGTATGCTTGTTGAACAACGATAGCCTGTCGTTCAGCATCTTCTACTGCCTTGTGACTTGTACTATGTCCGCCGTCTTTGAGACTGACTCCTGCAATTTCGTACAATGTTCTTGTGTCTCGCATTGTCCAGAAGGGCCAGGGGATGGGATTAGGCTTGTCACTAACTTGTCTCCAGGCATGCTCCATAACGACAAGGTCAAATGGAGCGCCATTACTCCACACAGCACGACGGTTCCAACAAAACTTATAAAGGGCCTCCATGCACTCACTAAATGGTTGACGTCCTTGGTCTCCCAATGCTTCATCAAGTGCTTCAGTACTCTGTGTAGACCACCATCGTAATGTATCTTCATTGATACTCCTATTAAATATGTCTGTTTGATCCTCTACAGTAGGTTTTAATTCTAGTCGTTCAACTACACCATTGCCTCGAGGATCGAATCTCACTGCGCCGATTGAAAGAATAACACAATCAGGTGTTGTGTTCAAACTTTCAATGTCAATCATAATATCATTTGCCATGTTATTCCATTAGTTTGTAATATGTGTATATCTGTTCGCTCATAGATATCCCATTAAATGTTGACCACCAAGTATTACAGTATTTTGGTTCACCATAATGCTTCTGCAGGAAATCAAATGTTTCTTTTCTGCCTAACGGGAATTTCGTAATCTCATAGAATACACGATCTTCCCACTCTCCGTCAACTGGAATGGTCTTTTTGAATTTGCGAAAGTAGATCGGGTCATCCATTTCACTGTATGAAACGAAGGTTCCATTTATTCCTTGAGTAATTGCCATATATACTTTCCTTCTAACCAATCGTAGAATTTATCTGCATCTGTTCTATCTCTATACGCAACACCTTTGATCGTATACATATCCTGTAGATAATTGCTGTAATTTTGATCGGTCATGTACATCACTGTTGCGTTTATCCACATTATATCATATTCTTTGTTGTTGAGTTCCAATACAAAACCTACTTCGAATGCATCTGTATGACTGAACGTGGCTTCCATGAGTTTGATTTTAGTAACCTTTTCTCTTATGTCTGTGAAAGAAGGCCAAGTTACTGTTACAAACTTGTCATACTCTGTAATTTGAAATGGGTGATCTGTCATTGCGGAAACATCAGTGAAAAGTAAGTAGCGTAGCGTTCATCTTCAAATGATAGTATCCAATAAACACTCACCATACCCGGTTTGTAATTTTTCTTTACTATCCAACCTTGTCCACCTATACTTTGATGGGTGTAATGCATTCTAGGCCCGACATTCTTTGCGAGCCATTGTTCTTGTTCAGGTTGCAGTCCATGCTTAAGGGTGATGCTTATTGTCATATACTAATAAATCAAATGCTGTAGCGTACTGAACTTCAGGCTCCATATGAAAACCTGTCCCCCATACAACCCATACTTTACGTTTGTATGCTTTCTGCCACCAGATATGCTTGCCAGTAACTGTTTTGCGCGGGAAGATAGCAAAGAATTCATGCCACGGATAACAATCAGCCCCATCTTCAATAATAGTGTAGTCCATCTTTTTCTTTTTGTATCCACGCAATTGAATATTCCATCCTATACTTCTATTCCAAACTAGTTTCATTTCCACCTCAGTATGAACCACTCTGCATATTCTTTCTTGCGAAAGACAAAATAACTATTCAATCGTGTCCACTGATTTTCTTTGATGTTTTTTCCACACCACTCTAAAACATCAACCGCGTGTTCATTATTTTTATAATAAAATTCTATTTCTGTCCAGCCACCGTCGACTAAGCAGGATCGCATAACATCATTGTCAATGCTTTTTGTCATTTCATCAAGTTTTTCATTAATAATTATATCTATCAACTGTATATCAGACTGAACCATGATGCTAATTCTTCTTTATAAAATGTGAATACTACATATCTATTATACACTGCATGACCAGAAATGTTGTCAAATTCGGGCGGATAATATGTAAAGTCAAAGTCAGTTCCCTGAACATACCCTCGATCCTTCAGTTCCCGTACTATAGCAAGTGTTTCATCTACAGTATTATCCAAAAGTTTTATTTTGGTCATAGTATAAATACTCTCATGTTAGATTCATCATATTTTAGTTACGTAAAATTTAATGTTGACATGCCTTCACTGGTATCCGAAATTAATGAATACGTTCAATACCGTCTTAAAAAGTTTTATGTCAGTCATAATAAATTATGTCGAATAGATTTCGACGGGGAGTTGGGAGATAAAATCATAAAAACTATGCCATTTGAAATTTTTGGTATGGGGTGCTATTTAAATCCACCAATGTGGAACTATCCAATACACAAAGACGATGAACGTGCATGTACCGTGAACATGCTATTATCTGACGAAAATCCAGACTTTGAGGTCAATTTCATCGATAGTAATACTGAAGAACGGTATCCAATACCATATATCAAAAATCAATTCCTTTTGTTTAACACTGAAAAGTTACATTACGTAAAAAATAATAGTAAAAAAATATCCAGGCTCTGTGTGTCCATTGGATGTTTATCTAAATATGACGATGTTAGAAAATTATTAGAGGGCAACGGAAATATAGGATTGTATCCATACTAACAATACCTATACTCTTTCATAGTAATATCTTGTAATATCTCTCCGGCAAATGCCCACTTAAATGCTATATACGCATCACGCCATTGGAATTGGATTACATCGTGCTTTCCGTTGTCTGCTACATTATACTTGACATGAAAACACTGAAAACAATCTCTTGATGGCGGGTATTCTTTTGCCCAATGAAACATTTCACTGGTCACTTCTTCTACTTTCAACTGATATATAAAGTCAGGTTTGTTGTTGCCACCTGATGTATAAAAGTATTCCATCAACTCCACCTCAACACAAACCACTCGTAATCTTCTTTGCGCTTGAAAGCAAAGTACTGACCTTGATTACGCCAATTACGGCTTTTGAAATGCTTGTAACAAAATTTTTCTGCTTCGTTGTATTCGTTCCAAGCAACCATCTTCATATAGGGCCAGTATGTAGCCTTGAACGAAGGTCCACCTATCATACGGTCAACTAATTTAATTCTGTCAGAGGTATTCATGAGTACCTCAATACAAACCACTCAAGGTCTTTTTGATTACTGAAATATACTTCGCCATATTGAATACTATCTTTCCAACGAATTTGTTTTGTAAGATGATTCATGCCGGGAGCACCAAAAGTTTTATAGCACCATTTAGTAATCTCTTTACGATTTTCTTTAGGTGTTAAGAATGCGGCAACATGCCAAGAGGTGTCATTGTTTCGCCAATCCATCGCCTGAGTGTATGTATGAATGAACATCAACTATACCTCAATACAAAAATAGTGTATAGTTCATGGTCATACCACTTTACATTCATCATGTAATATTTGTTTTTACTTTTTGCTATTGTAGCCTTGTACAATTTCAATTCTGTTTCTATCGTACCTTCAGGATCATGCGACATGATGAAATTATTAAAATAACCAGGCTCTCCTCTGCGATATTGTCTCTTTATCATGTGAACCTCAATACTAACCAACTTGCGTAACTATCAGGAATATCTAATGACCAATCAACATGCTCTGGCCAATCGATTGGTTTAGCGTTCATCATATCAATGAGTTGTAATGCCTTACTACGGTCTATATTATTCTCAAAACACCATTTAATAATGTCTATCGCTACTCTATATGGTAGTGGGTCTAAATCTAAAATCATGACCACCTCAACGTAAACAAGATATAATCTTTTTCATCACGGAACAGTATGCTATTGTGAAACTTATGCCACCACCGACTCCATGCATCTGGGTTCTTAGGATGCGGACCAAAGTGTTTGTGGCACCAATCTTCTACTTCAAAGTAATGCCGATCATCAAACTCTGCTTGATACCAATTAGCACGACTGAATTTATACTTAGGTTCAGGCATTCCTAATGTAACATTAGTTCCATTGTACATAGCGTTTCTAATTTGTTTGTAATAATAACTTTTACCGATTCGACTAGCACTAGCGACAACATACAATTCACCGGGCTTCCAGCCTTCAATGTCCACAGCCAACTGCTTTATCGTATTCAATTGATGGTTGTATATCGTCATCTTACCAACTCTTTAATCATGTTATACTGGTCAATTGCTTCACACACTTTCTTCCATGCATCGTCTAGTGCTACATTGTGTTCTTCTTTTACTTTTCGTAATGTAATGCTAGGCGGGTCTTGATCGGTCCAATCGTCAGGTGTAGCATCAGTCCAGTAATAGACAATAGCACCATGACTGTATGGGTCGCGGTATTCTCTCCACTCGTCATTTTTCTTATCGTAATAGACATAGCCCCAATCGCTATCACCGTCTGCTTTGCCACCTATGCCCCAGCCTCTGTACGCAAGGTAAGAACCTGACTTAGGTGGTTGTTGTAATTCTGTTCGATACCAAATACTTGTTCTCATAACCACCTCAATCTAAAAACTGTACATTCTTCATCGCTTGAAATGCATACTGTGTACATGGGGTCACCGCTGTTGAACCGATGAATACATTCTGCTGTTGGACAATTAGTTTCCATCCACTGTTCAAACTCTCTGTCATTATCTGGGTAGACCCAACAAGTCCAACCACGTGAGGGAACAATAGGATACTGACTTCCTGGATTGATAGGGTCAATTCCGTTATTGAATTGCCAATGATGAACTGTTGTCATGACCATCTCAATGTCGCTACAATGTAATCTCGTTCGTATCTAAATTTGATTTTGATTCCATTTGTTGTTTCAAACCATCTACAATGTCTTTCACATTTGCCTATAGTAGCATACAACCATTCAATCACTTCACGGTATCGTTTTACTTGTCCATTCAAATTCAACTCAAGTTCATGCCAACCGGGCTTTGTATCATACCAAGTAGGACCCTCAAAGTGTATTCTTCTCATGTCCACTTGAGTAAGAAGAAAGTGAGGTCTTCGTCCCTGCACAGAAAAATAGTAGCATCATCAGTATCATCTAGCCATCGTGCTTCACCGTGCTCCTCTTGATAGCCTGCTTTACCGAAATTTTCAACACACCAATCACGGATTTCACTAGTGTCAACTTCTCCGCGTCCATGCCACGATACAGTATGTACTTTTTTCTTGCTACCGTAGTAGTTTTCTGTTCTATACTTGAAACTGCCCTGCTCCACTATGACCACCTAAGTAAAAAATGGGTAAAATCTTGTTCACGTTTGAATGCAAAGTAGATTATATCATATCCGCCAATATCATTCAACTCCATTCTTCCCCATTGGTTCTCATAAACTCTGTGGTAATCACAACGAAAGTTCCACCTTATCTTTTCGTGACACCACTCGTTCATTTCTTCATACCCAAACCATCGACCAGCGGGACCATAATCTGCTATGAGTTGATATGCGAAATGGGATGGGTTTTTACAAGCATAGACATATGGGTACCCAATATAGAAATCTTCTACACATTGGGCATACTTTTCAACATAAGGATCACGTGCGTGTTTGTAGGATCGCCAAGAACCATAACCACTCTTTTTGAGTTTACGGTCGGCACGCCACTTGCGTATTCTTGCTCTTATCCGCAACATAGTTCAAACATCACGGCGTCTTTTTCTTCTAAGAACCAGAATTCAATTGCTTCTTTGGTCATTCTACACGTATACTTGTCGCCGGGCAATCCAAACAATTCAATTGCCCTAGCACATGCTTCATTCCAGTTATTTACTGTGTCGTATACAGCTTCCATTCCAGTAGTTTTGCGCTGAAACGGAATTCTTACACGATGGTCGTGATTAATATCAATACCCCCCAGTAGTGAGAATTTCTTTAACTGTTCTGACATTTTCTGGCTCTCTGTGAAATTTTAATGCCCATTGTTCTGGGTCGATGTACTCGATAATCATTTTAGTATGATCGGGCGTTAGCTTATCTAAGAATTCAATACCACTAGAACTCTGATACAACATCCAAGGACTAATCTTGCCCTTAGTTATCTCATATGCTATCCTATTAGTATTACCAAATCTAAGAATATCTTTGGGAAGTATTCCCGCGGACTCACTCAATTTGATTGTTGCTTCTACACTTCTAGCAATACCGTCTAGTGGATCTTCTGTTTTTAAATACTCAATAACATACTTTGTGTAAGTGTTATCACTAGTCCAAGTATCAATCTTAATCTGATTCTTCAACAACCAATCGACATATCTACTGATATTGATAGCATTGATATCTACACAATGATTACCGAACTTAACAAATGCCATATAGTAGGCTGACTTGATGAATTCGTCATATGTCTTTGTCTTTTTAGCACTGGTGTTCTTTTGATAGAACTGAACCCATGCTTGAAAACCAATACGATTTCCAGCCATGTCTTTGTTCATCCATCGCTGTTTGTATTCACAAATGTGTTTAGCGATGGTTGACTCTCTTGCAAACTCTCGCCCGCAAAAGTCGCATCCATACTTCAATGGCTTATCAGTTTCCTCTGTCTTTTTCATGTTGTTTGATTTGCTCTGTAGTAACAACTTCACTCAACAACTCTATATCCTCATACTTCATTGAAGGATACTGCTCAGCCAAGTACATTTTTCTTTTGTGTGTATCAACATACGCTTGACTTACTGCATCAATATCACCTGAATCAGCTTTAGGATATATCTTTTTGTAATAGTCTTTAATGTCTTTTAGTTTTGCAGGTTCTTGTAACTTAGCAACTTTGCCACTGATGCTAGGGATCCACTGATGAAATTGTTTCCCCATGCCCGGACTAGCGGCGCATAACATCAACCACTGTAGTTTAGGATGCTTAGACACGTGCTCATTCAACAGATAACGATTAGCTGTGTAATCGGTGTTCATCAGATAATATGCAGACAATCCTGCACTACCTTTGATTGCGCTCATCCAATGCACAAGAATGAATGGGGCGAATTTCTTTTGTTGTTCTTCACTCAACCTGTCGTAATAATCATAATCTTTTCTGTCGAGTGCGGCCAGCACTTCAAACAAATCAAGTGTTTGATTTTCAAGTTGTTCGTCTTTGGGTAGTTGAGCTTTTTTAGTTGCCATTAATTCAATCCTGTGATCCAGTCGCTTTTGATACCCTTTTCATAGTAATCTCTAGCACGACTTGAATAGTACATAACCTCATTACACATTGTACACTTGTACCTGTGTAAGTCAATGTCAACGGTTGTTGACTCTGTAGTATATTCCCACTCTCCGTCGATTTCTTCACCGAAGTAATCTACAGTGACCCAACGACTAGTTTCTCTTTGATGATTACAACTCATATTAGAACGCCTGACTATAATCTACAATCTCACAGTTTCTGCTAATCTCTTTTACAAAATAAACACATCTAGGTTTAGGACCTTCGTCAATTGGTACGCACAAGAATTGTCCGTTCTTTAGACGAGGAGCATACCAAGTAACGTCATGATATATGTCTACGATTTCAATAGGTAAGAAGCTAGGACTAAAACTTGATAATGGATTGAATTCAAATGCATTGAATCCCCTATCGTTAATGCTTGTCATAGGTAATGTTTCCAAGTCACCGTGTTCTTGTTCACCAATGAGTATCTGCCAATCAACTGGCATCTTAATTGTAGCATCTCCTATTCGTAGAACTAATGCAGGAGCACTGAATGATTCTAAGAAGATGAGTGGAATATAATGATAGTCTACATTACTAGGGTTACTGTTGTCAAGTATTGCAAATCGTAGGTCATCAATTTCGTCGGGTAAGTTTTCTAGGTTGTATGGCTCGTTGTCTAATGTTAATATTCGCATAATGTATTATATCACTTATAGGTTAGTTTTTCCAAATCAAATGGATAGTTTGCTTCTTTGTAGAAGGTCTTTCGTTGTGTCAAATGTCGTTTTGCAAACTTACATGAACTTGTTATGTCCCAAATTTGGACAAAATCCTTGTCTTCAGCTTTTCTGATACCACGACCGATACTCTGTATAACCCTAACAAAACTCTTTCCAGGCTCCAAAAGAACCAAGTTAAAGATCCTAGGTATATTAATGCCCACAGCAGCCACTCCATATGTTGCAATAATGATTTTGTTACTTGCTGTTGCGACTTCATCGTAGTTCTCTTTTCTTTCTGTTAAATTAGTTTCTCCTGATACAAATGCTACATCAGGTGAGTCTTTAAGTAAGCTGAATATGTCACTTAATCTACGCTGTAGTTCTTTGCCTGCACTAATACGGTCTACCAGAATCAGTGTGTTACCACTCTCTGATACTTTTTTGATTAGACCTGCAATAGCGTCAAGTCGTTCACTGTTCTCTGTTAGATATTTCAATTCACTTTGGTAGTTACTAAACTCAACATCATCTTTTAGTTGGACGATATTCACGTGGCATTGTGCAAGAACGCCTTTGTCCTGCAATTCTTTTGCAGATAGTTTACCGATGACATTGCCAAGACTAACAAACAATGACATGAATTCAAACTTAGACTTGGGAATCGTTCCTGTCAATCCCCATCGAATAGGAATCTGAGACATAGGTCCTGTTAGCAATGCCTTCAGTGCATCTGCTTTTGCCATGTGTACTTCATCAACCATGACACAAACAACACCTTCGATGAATTCTAGAATCGTAACCTCAGCTTCACCTGACTGAGTTTTCTTCATCATGTTATTAAGCGACTGCCAGGTACATATCGTGTGGGTACGTCCGAGTTCTTTGCGGTCACCAAAATAGACACCAACATCAAGACCCAAGTTGATATAATCAGCTTCTGTCTGACGAACGAGGTCCTTATTAGGGACAATAACGATACTTCTTCCATAATTCTCTACGCTTAAACTCAGTGCCGCTGTTGTTAATGTCTTACCTGCACCTGTAGCGACTTCTTGTATTGATTGCGGGTTAGAAAGAAAGTTGTTGATGATTTCAATCTGATAGTCACGCAATACAACCGGTTGACCTGCCATTGGGTGTTTAGCAGGCCATACTTTGTGTTTGAATGTCTCCTCGGACACTTTGTCGAAATTGAATGTTGTGGTGTATTCACGTTGGTCATCAAGTTCAATATCATACCCTGCTCGGTCCAACAATGGTAGAATTTCAGGCAACAAGTTAATGTATGTACTACCACCTAATGCAAAATAACTCGTCTTACCATTCCATCTACCCAGTCGGACACTAGGTAAATATCTTGCTCCCGGAACTTCAAACTCAAACATCTTCATCAGTGTCTTACGATCACCGAGTTCAAGCCCTTCAAGTTTTACGTTTACTTCATCTTTGATTGTTAATTTACATTGTTTCATTTAATTATTATAGGCTCACTGTTTACTATTTTGA
>JACCDX011425989.1_pt1 | contig 56328 bp, 49 predicted proteins | sample 7449681 | NCBI WGS metagenome assembly JACCDX01 (sample SAMN15323450, study PRJNA562643) | freshwater metagenome | isolation source: river surface water | place: USA:Blue River Watershed | collected 2017-08-18
AATTTACTAGAGAAATGTTTTGACCACTAGGATTTATTGCTACTGCAGAATTTCCTAGAGAAATGTTTTGGCCACTAGGATTTATTACTGTTCCAGAATTTACTACAGGAATGTTTTGGCCACTAGGATTTATTACTGTTCCAGAATTTCCTGAAGGAAGTTGTTCGCCACTGGAAGTTACAACTATTGTAGAATTTATTAAAGGAAGTTGTTCGCCACTTACGCCTCCTAATTGTTTGTTACCACCACGCATTGCAATTAATGGTATAGTTCCACCCATACCGCTTATCATTAATCCATCACCGGAACTCATTTTGCTATTATAACTACTATTGTATTTTAAATTGTGAACTGCCTAAGAAATAATTAAAATAATACGCCAATATGGAAATATATAGTGAAACACGTAAAAAAAAGAAGATTGAATGTAAGCCTGAATTAGTTATATCAAGTCTCCATACATTTTATTCAACATGCACAGATTTAGATAAACTCTTGCCATATTTAACTGGTGATACTGAAATTAGTCTCCGTTTAATTGACTGGTTCGTAACGAACTATTGTCGTAAATTCTTCATTGGATATCCGTTAAATGGTCAAGAATTTCTTGTATATTTAAGTTATAAGAGTCAACTGCGTGCATATTCAAAACAATTATTTGATCCAAATTGCCGTCGTGAACGTATTCTATTTGAAATACCTGGCAAAGAACCCTTCTTAACTACTGTAGGTAAGCTCAATTTCTTTCGTTGGGCCTATGAATCAAATGTACTAAAATATATTGAAGAACATCTTGAAGAAATTGAAAAGGAACGTGATTCTGATAAAAAAGCTAACAGACGTTCTGAAACAGAATCATCAACTGAATCAACTGAAAGCACATCCACTATGCCATCTGAAGCCAGTATAAAAACTGTTGTAAATGATTCAGTCCAGTATACTATAAATCTAGGAGCAACAGAACAGATTGAAAATACAATACATCATAATAGAGGTGTAACACGAAAGAGACGAGTGAAATCAATACCAACAATTGCATGTCATATACAGCGCTATGATACAGAGGTTCAATTATCATTTGATTAAACCTATTTTTGTTGTCCCACTAGCATTCTGTTCATTAAAGCATTTGATTCAACACGACCTCTATCATCCTTTATTTCGAAAACAGCTCCACGTAATTCACGTACAATATTACGCGGATCTGTTTTAATATCAACACCAGTAAAATATTCATTTCTATAAAAATCTTTGGAATCAGCTGGATTTGTATATATTGGTGCACCTCTATAATCGCGATTATTAGTCCTACTTGCATTAGGCATAGTATCCATATGCGCAGGAACACGATTCAAATCAGGCCGCGAATATGTTAAATATTTCCCATCTGTTTGCCAGTGTTCATAACTTTTTGCATTAATTTGGTCCTTATTAAACAGCTCTTTTCTTACTAATAATTTGGCCGGTGTATGCATAACAGCGTTTAAATATTATCAATAATATATTATTCAATATGTCTACTCATTCAAAAAGAATAATTTATTATGCATACTATAAAACTATACCATCACAGAAAAACTGTTATATGTTTCAAATTAATTGTTTATTAGATAATGGAATAGATGCATGGATAATTGATGATAGTGACTTGAGTGATGTATTATTAGAAAATGGAATAATAATGAAAGGGTCACCAATTAATTTAACCAACTATAGTATTCTAGAATGTGACCCTAAGAAAATGAATATTGATGATTTTTATACATATTCTGAGGCTAAAGATGAAAATATATTAATGTGGCGTTCATTCAATATACTATATGATATAAATATTAAACAACCAATATTTGGACGATATTCAAATATTGAACATCTAGAAGAAATGTTCGAATATATTATGACTGGCGCCTTAAGTCGAATTAATATATAAATATTAAATAAGAAATATGTCATTACAAAGAAAAACAATTAAACGGTCCCACGATGAAATTTTAGAACATAATCAATCAAAGACTGAGATGACTAAGTTTTCACAGTTCCTAGATGACACTGTTAATAATGCATATAAAAGACCCTGGCATCGTTTAGAACATGGTCTACGATTAAATAGACTTCGAATATTTGTTGCTGATGAAAAAGAACGTATGAATCTATCTCAAGTAGAAGCTGCAAATTTACTACTTCTTTTGCAGAATTCACTTGATAAAAAACTATTAAATAGTAAAACAGCAATTAATTATGATATGGATACTGAAAAGATTTTGGAGATTAAGGGACTTGTATCACATCGTGAAGCAGATGGATTTCTAAAATTCCAATTTATGGAGAAGAAGACTGCGAATGTTACAATGAAAAGGAAACATAGTGCACCATCAACTCAGGCTAAGTAAAATTGGGATATCATTTTAGAGTCTTTTTACCAATCTCTAAAATTGAGTCACAGCTACTTTATAATATTAATATACATATTATTAAATATGAATATTAATATGAAATGGATGACTGATTTTGAACGATTAATGGATATACCAATAGATAGGCATGATTTAGAGGAGAAATATGAGTGTTTCTTGGAGGCTGCAGATGAGTGTTGTGATGATGCAGAATATTATATTGCAGAACAATTAATTGATTATTGGAAACGTTCTCATCTATATCGTCTTCAATCACTATCTAGTTTACCACAAGATAATATTATATATCTCAAACAAATTCAAGATAATCTACAAGAATTAATATCTCGAAAACAAATTGCACAACGAACTGAAGAATGGTATATACATGCAAATACTGTATTAACAGCCAGTGAATTCTCTACTATTCTTAAAAAGGGACGTACACGAGGACAGCTTGTTCTTAAAAAATCCGCAGCATCAGCACCAGAATTTAATCAACAGTTGGCCATTCCATCAGATAAAATGACACCATTTGATTGGGGCATTCGTTTTGAACCAGTTATTAAACGTCTATATGAAATTATACATAATTGTCATATTCTTGAATTAGGACGTATTACACATCCCACTGATAATCGTATCGCTGCAAGCCCAGATGGTATTATTGATGATGCAGCCGATAATTCATATATTGGACGGCTCGTTGAATTCAAATGTCCTGTATCACGTGATATAACTGACAAGATTCCAGAAGACTATTATATTCAAATGCAAATTCAATGTGAAGTTACACAATCACCCAAATGTGATTATGTTGAAGCTCAATTTCGCTCCATATATAATAATAAAATCCAGGGCCCTGAAGGACCTGCAGCATTCTTCTATGGCACTATATGGTTAGCTGAAAAAGAAGTTAATGGAATGTATAGTAGACGCTATATATATGGTGAACCTCGAAAAACAACTAATACATATTTAATAGAGGATTCTCCACCAGATTTGGCTGATAATGAAAATATAATTGAAACAATACCATGGGAACTAATGTGTTATAGTGAAATACTTGTAGAAAGAAATACAGAATGGTATAATACAATTGCATTACCTGCAATGAATGAGTTTTGGACAGATGTAGTTGCTGCAAGAAAGGGGGAATTTATACTTCCTGAATCGAAACGTAAAAAGAAACCTGCGGCAGACACTTTAGAAAATAATAATACGTGTCTTATAATAGAGGAGACACATGAATAACTTCTCATATAAATCATTAAAACCATTTAATAAACGCCTTGAAGAGTCAACACTAATAATGACTAAATATCCTGGACGATATCCATTTATTATAGAGCGTGCATCATCTTCACGCAGTTCAATACCACATTGCCCGAAAACCAAATTTCTTGTTCCAGGTGATATAACTGTTGGACAAATGCTTGCAATTGTTCGACGCAATATAACACTCCCACCTGAAATCGCAATTTTCCTTTTTTGTAATAATACACTCCCTTCGTCTAATACATTAATGCGCGAACTATATCATGCTAATAAAGAGTCTGATGGATTTACCTATATAACATATACTGGGGAATCTACATTTGGTTCTTACATTTGATAAAACTGTCCAATAATTTCCTGTCTTGTACCTGAGCAACTGTCTGGATAGACGTGTTTATAATTATTTGTTTTTTGACTGTAATTACCTGTACGATTATTGGCCGAGATGAAATCTATTTCATAACATTTCTGTGAATCTATATGGCCAATTTGTTCTTGACCATCCTTTGCTTTCAAATGCTTTAGAAGTACATCTGCTGATTTATCTCCTGGTATAGGTGCATCTCCATGTACTGTTGCAGGCATTCCACCTGATATAATTGCATCATATGTTTTATATATAACTTCTTTCTTTGCTTCAACAGGTTGTGGTCTTAATAAAACATAAAATAGGACAATTGGTATTAAAATAATAAGAACCCAAAGATATGCCTTCATTCTAATATCAGAATACGTATTAATACTGTAATTATAGGTGTTTTGTGTGTAACCGGACTTGAAAGAAGAAAATGAGTTTAGATAAGATTACCTCCGTCAAGGTACCAACATTAGAGATGTATGTAACAAAACGAAACGGACAACGAGAAGAAGTATCATTTGATAAGGTATTAAATCGTATAAAGGCGGCTGCAAAGGGACTCGATGTCAATGCAACGATTATTGCGCAAAAAACACTAGCTCGTATTTACAATGGTGTTACCACTACAGAGCTTGATGAATTATCTGCACGTCTAGCAATTTCATTGGCATCCACACATCCAGACTATGGAACACTAGCTTCACAAATTGCTGTATCGAATCACCAACGTAATACATCAGCATCCTTTTGTGATGTTATGAAACTGCTTTCACAACAAATACATCCTCGTACTGGCGAAACTTTTTCAACGATTTCACCAGAATTTGTTGGATTGTTAGATGGTCGTGAGGCCATTATTGATGCTGCTATTGCACATGAACGTGATTTCCTATTTGATTATTTTGGATTCAAAACACTTGAAAAACAGTATTTACTGAAAGATTCTGAAGGCAAAGTTGTTGAACGTCCACAATATATGTATATGCGTGTTGCACTGGCTCTATGGGGACATCTTCCTACATTGGATCATGCATTTGAAACATATGAACTCCTTTCAACTAAACGATTCACACATGCAACACCTACACTATTTAATGCTGGTATGCCACGTCAACAGTGTAGTAGTTGTTATCTACTTGCAATGGACAGTGATACTGTTACTGGGATTTATAAAACGCTGGGGGATTGTGCACAAATTAGTAAATATGCTGGTGGTATTGGGCTACATATTCATAATATTCGTGCAAAAGGTTCCATTATTCGCGGAACAAATGGTGTAAGTAATGGTATTGTACCTATGTTACGTGTGTTTAATAACACTGCACGGTATATTGACCAAGGTGGCGGCAAGCGCAATGGTTCATTTGCCATATATTTAGAACCATGGCATGCTGATATTGAGGATTTCTTGATGTTGAAACGTAATACAGGTTCTGAAGAGGAGAGAGCACGTGACCTATTCTATGCAATGTGGGTTCCTGACTTATTTATGGAACGCGTTGAAGCAGATGCAGAATGGACTCTATTTTGTCCAGCTGAAGCACCTGGACTAGCAGATGTATGGGGTCCTGAATTCAAAGAATTATATGAACGATATGAACATGAAGGAAAGGGTCGTGCCACTGTTAGTGCACAGAAACTGTGGTTCAAAATATTGGATTCACAAATAGAAACAGGTACACCATATCTTGTGTACAAGGATGCAGCTAATGCAAAATCAAATCAACAGAATGTTGGTACTATTAAATCGAGCAATTTATGCAGCGAAGTACTACAATATTCTGATGCATCTGAGACCGCGGTATGTAATCTCGCATCCATAAATCTCGCAACTTTCGTTGACCCCAAAAAACGTCAATTTAATTTTGATGAACTACGTAGAGTAACTGCAATAACAATAAGAAATCTCAATCGTGTTATTGATATAAATTATTATCCAACACCTGAAACTGAGAAATCAAATATGCGTCATCGTCCTGTTGGGTTAGGAATACAAGGTCTAGCAGATGTATTTGCAATGATGCGTATGCCATGGGAATCAGAAAAAGCAGCAGATTTAAATCAACGTATATTTGAACATATGTATTATGCAGCTATTCAACAATCAGCAAAAATGGCACAGGAATATGGGTCATATGACAGTTTTACAGGCAGTCCTGCCAGCACAGGGAAATTGCAGCCAGATCTATGGGCTGTGCAGCCCTTGACAGAGTTGGATGGCAGCCTGGATTGGGGACAGCTGCGTCTCCAGGCTGCACAGGGACTGCGTAATTCACTGCTGCTTGCACCTATGCCTACTGCGTCAACAAGTCAAATATGCGGTTCTAATGAATGTTTTGAACCATTTACATCAAATATATATACACGTCGTACAATTGCAGGCGAGTTTATTGTTATTAATAAGTATTTAATGAATGATTTAATGAGATATCAACTATGGTCTGAAGAGTTAAAACAGAAAATTATTGCGATGAATGGTTCTATTCAAGATATAGAGGAGATTCCAAAGACAATTAAGGAATTATATAAAACATCATATGAAATTAAACAGCGTACATTGATTGATTTAGCTGCAGCACGTGGTGCATTTATTTGTCAAAGCCAAAGTCTAAATCTATTTGTATTGGATGCAACATATTCCAAGCTAACATCAATGCATTTCTATGCATGGAGAAAGGGTCTCAAAACAGGTATATATTATTTACGTACAAAGGCACCAGTAATGGCACAGAAATTTACTGTGGACCCTACACTATTATCTGATATTTTGGCAGATAAAAAACAGCGTGAAGAGGACCAGAAAAAAGCGGATGAAGGATGTTTAATGTGTAGTGGATAATAGATATTCATTAAATATGACTGATAATCTATCTATTAATGATTTTGAAGATGTATTTCAAAAGATTCTACAACAACCCGAACTAGATAAGAATCTATATTGGTTTATACATAATCTCTCGACAGTATTGGTATGTTGGAAAGATAGACAGCAGGATACAGGTTGGGCAGCAGGATGTAAAGCAGCAACAGGTGACAGTATTTTTACAGCAGAAGAGGCAGTGAAAATCGAGGATTTATTTGAAGATGCAGCACCAGTTCTAAAAAAAATGTTTAAGGATTCTTCAATTCAAGCAGGTGGCGCAGTAGATATTACTGAAACATTAAAAGGTCTTGCAGCAAATTATTTGAAACCAGAAGATATCAGTTTAGATCGTATATATAGACGTTTTAGTAATTATATGGGTCATCTTGATGAACAGAATCGCGAATTAGCACGTCAAATAGGTCCACTTGCTATTACTTCCTCTTTAAAAATGGACCCATCAATACCCATACCATTTCCACCATTTCGTTTATCCTTACCAGCTAATTCAATTCTACCACTATTAAATGGTATTATGGAAATTCTACGTATAATATTTACATTTGCAATACCTGTAGATGGTCTTCAAAAACTATTAACAGTATTTCAAACAGTATTAGATGTAGCCCGTGGTGAATGGAAATATGGTATATTTACATTTATGGGATATTTTGGTACAATGCCACTTGTAATAGGTGTTGCATTGAAGTTAGTACGTGATGCATGGTTATTTATATCTCCACAAATACGTGATCAACTTCAGGATGATATGTTTCATGCTTCCAAATCATTCTTTGCAGGCTTCATTCTATGGATTTTTGCAACATTTGCACCTGATTTCATACGTACACCTATTGATACAGCACTTACACCTGCAAGAGCATTAGTAGAGAATATTAATAATACAATAAATACTGTTGAAGAAAAAGCAAAGGCGGCCGCGAAGCCAATGGGATTAGATGTTATATTTGCACGTATTCCAATTGACGCAGTTCCATCATTTACAAATATACAGCAAATACAGCGAATTGTACAACAGCCAGAAATTTTCTGCAACTCATCTGTTAGAACTGTATTAGAACCATTCAAAAAAATACCACCCATTAGACTTGCATTAGAATTAATGAATATACCTATTGATGATGAAGAACGTGCCAGACAATGTACTGGGTTTGATGAAAATGCAAGTATTACTGATTCTATTTTATTACGTATGAAACCTGTTGTTAAAGAATTATAAATATTTAATAATATATAAAATAATTATATTATATTAAATATGGGTTGCCTTTTCACTTATACACTTTCTACTTTAATACCAGCTAATCCATGAATAAATTCCAAATACTCACGTGGAAAACCCCAGAAGCAACTCGGTTTAGAGTTTTTATCAGTTATACCGATATCTTTTCGTATATTATTTGAATGAGTAAATGCAACAATAATTTGTTGTGGAGGAATCTCCATCAATATATTTTCTCGCCCTTCAATCCATTTAGCGCCCTCATTTATATTAATATGTTCAAACTGCCTTTCTAACCATGCGGATTTTCTAAATGTTAATGTTGCTTCTGAAATTCTTGAACCAATTGGATCGGTCCATGACGGTATATGTACACTAGATACACCATTTAGTAGGTTATAACAGGCAATCATTGAACATCCTACAATTGTTTTTGTCTTATTATATTCTAACCATGCAACACGTCTACGAAATGATGTTACAGGATAGTGGTCGTCATCATCCATAAATAGAATAATATCATGTTCTGAACGTTTAATACCAATATTTCGTTTTTCACCAATTGTATACTCGCCTTCTAATGGTATATATGTTACTGTTATTCCTGGGCATTTTTCGGCAAATGGTACAATTAAATGTGATGATGAATTATCATTATCAGAATCTTCTACTACAACCCATTCTATTTTATTGTGAGGATAATCAGTTAATAATATATTATGTGAAGCCAATTTTGTGAATTGTTTCCTGTTTTTTAGAAGTGTTATAATACTAATTGATGGACAGCTGCTCTCTAATAATACTGGAGGAATTGTTGGTACCTTCTTTGCGACACCCTTCTTTTCAACTGCCTCAAGTACTGCCTGTGCAATATCAACTGTTTTGTCTGTATCTTGTATAATGACCTTGTCAAACTGTTGCAAAATACTATTCCAATTATCTATTTTTTCACTACTTGTTTCTATAATAAAGAAATTAATAGGCGACCATTCCATTGATACAAATGAAGGAATTCCCAAATGAAATTGTATATCTGCATATTGTGGCGGTTCTCGTAAATCTAAATGGCGCGCTTTAGTAATTGTAATATTACTAATATCTCTTATTTTTCTGAAAGAAGATTCTAATTCATCACATATTATTTTATAATTCTTATCTGTTGAACTCTTATTATATATAAATTGTAATTGTATTGGACGTGGCATTACTTCTTATTTGGATTGAATGTTGATTCTTTAAATTTAACATTACTAATTTCGCATCTCACAACAAATGAAACTTACAGGTGAAAAGAACCGTGATTTGGGTTTTATTCAATGGTCTGATTCATTAGCCAGTCTTGAGAATATGAATAGTGAAACATGGGATTCTATAATTCAAAATGAAAAACACATTTTTGATTCATATAAAAATAAGATTAACCCAAAATTACTGCAATCATATATGGATTTACTGTCTATTTGTCAACAAGAAACACGTCCCGCCATATTTACTGCTGGTAATAATATTACTATATCACCTGCTGGTTCCTTTTCTATTTCATGGAAGTGGAATAATACTATTGAATCACATACTTCTCGTGACCTTATTGTATCTGATAAGAATAACAGCACAATATTTGTAGTGAATGATAGTGGTAATGGTTCAGAAACATTCAAATTATCTGCATTAACACAAGAAAGAGTTCTATGGAGTCGTTCTCCAGTTGGTCCAACAATTGGTTTAATTGGTAATAGACTATACTATCTTGGAGCATATAATCATCTACGTTATAATAAATTATATTCATGTTCAATTGATGGAACAAATGAAGAATTATTATTTGAAGAAAAGGATACTAAATGCAATCTCTTCTTGCAACGTACATATGATGGTAGTATCTTTTTAATTGTAGATAATTCTGGTAAACAGAAAACAGCAATTATTGGACCTCGTGGTGGACTTCATTGGATACATAGTTCATCATCTATATTCCCTATTGGTTGCTGCACTACATCACCAAATATAATATATAATAAGAATGGACAATATATATCAAATGCACAATGGAAACTTCCATATGAAGGAGATGCACGGCAATATAGTATAGAATGGGGTGCATCATCTAAGAAACATAATGAAGGTTGGTTAACAATTAAACAATATGGTGAGCGACATGTATATTGGTGTTCTTCAAAACATGCACCACAATTAAAATATAAGGTACAAACTGGTTCGATATATTATGATACAAATAATTATATCACAAGTGACTTATTATATATTAAATTATTAATTTTAACACCTAACAAAGCAGTTAAAGAATTAAAGTTATCACGCAATGATGGTTCCTATATAATTCACAACTTAGCGACACCTTCATTAAATCTAATACCTAATATACATATTCATTCTATTACAGCAAATAGTGCTGATGGTATAGCTGTTCATGGACGTATTATATCAGCAACTAATACGCCAAAAGCACTTCTTGTAGTTGGTTATGGTGCATATGGTCTTCAAACATCAATACATACATGTAAAAGTCAATGGGCGCCTCTATTAAAAAATGGTTGGGCAATTGCCTATGCATTTATACGTGGTGGAGGGGACCATACAGAAGAATGGGTTGAGGGTGGTCGTCATTTAAATCGTCTTCGGTCAATTGAAGATTTTGAAACGATTATACAATCAGCACAGCATTATACAGGTTGTTCAGAGAATAATACAGTAATATATGGTCGTTCCGCAGGTGGTTTATTAGTTGGTGCAACATTAAATAGAGGGACTGCAAAAATAGCAGGTGTATTCACAGAAGTACCATATGTAGATGTATTACGTACATCAAGTAATCCCACTCTTCCATTAACTGAAATGGAATATGAAGAATTTGGGGACCCTCGCAGATTTGTGGATTTTATGTTATTGGCTTCAATAAGTCCTATTGATAATATTATACCCAATGCAACATCTAATAAGTTTGTTTTATGTAGGTCCGGTTTAAATGATAAGGAGGTATTGCCATATGAACCAGTTAAATGGATATTAACATTGCGTAAATTGAATCCGGCTTCACAGATGCCAAAAATACTTGCAATGGAACCAGATGAGGGACATTTCTATTCTCTTGAACGTGGAATTGAAACCCGAGCAATTGATTTACTTATAATTGAAAACAATCTTTTCTCCAAAATGATGTGATTAAAATCTAACAATAAGATATAAAATGAACTACCGTAAATCCCGCAAGAACATGGCTAGCCGTAAAAATCGTAAAATGGAAGGTGGCAAGCGCAAGAGCCGCAAAGTAGGCCGCAAGACTCGCAAGGGTCGCAAGACTGCCCGCAAGCATTAAATATGCTGCACACTGCAAATAATTTACTAAATATGCTTATATGATTCTATTCGTTTATAATCATACAATCATCTAAACCTGCATCCTTATCATTAATTGGTTTTTCATACACTTGTGGTCCATCTATTGTTCCCATTATTTTCCTTAGAAATAATCGGCGATGATGTTCATCTAAACCATGATCTCTAATTCCTGCAATATGTGCAGCTGTACCATATCCTTTGCATTTCTCCAGATTATAGCGTTCATTTAATATTGGATTTGCTTTACAATATTCTAATACCCATTTATCATGTTCTACCTTTGCTATAATAGATGCTGCAGCAATAGATAAATATATTGCATCTCCATCTTTAATTGTATGCTGTTCTTGAGACCATTCACTCACTTTTAGAGCAATTGTACCGTCTACTAGAAGCCTATCTGGTTTTACTGTTAGACTGTTTACTGCTCGAATAAATACTGTTTGATTTGACCATGTCATCCCATTATCATCTATCTCTTGTGCTGTTACTGTACCAACTGCCCAAGATACTGCATGTTTTTTAATTCCTTCTGCAATTTTTAGCCTTTTCTTTTCAGAAATCTTCTTTGAATCTTTAATTAATTTATATATTGACTTTTCATCATCTGTCCATTTTTCTTCATCAGGTAATATAACTGCAGCAGCCATTAATGGCCCCCATAATGGACCACGACCTGCTTCATCAATACCTGCTTCCAATTTATTATCATTTATATTATATCTAACTTGATACATTGTATGTATATACTAATATTCTTATAATCCTATAAATCAATTTTATGTATATTATATAAATGAATAAAGTTTATATTATAGGTATACTACTATTAATTATAACTGCAATATTTGCTAAAAAAGAATATTTTACTGACCCGACTAATATAAATAATGATAGTATTACTCGTTTTTTAAATGCACTTGCAATTATAAAACCTGTTGAACAGGTATCACAAACCACTACAGGAACTACTACAGGAACTACTGCAGGAACCACTACAGGAACAACTACAGGAACAACTACAGGAACAACTACAGGAACCACTACAGGAACCACTACAGGACCCACTGCAGGAACCACTGCAGGAACCACTGCAGGAACCACTGCAGGAACCACTGCAGGAACCACTACAGGAAATAAAAGACTCGTAGATATGTCAGACAATGATTTATCAGGAAATGATTGGAAATCACAATTTAATGGAATACAATTTTTAAAAGATATTCGTTCTGTTGTAAGAGACGAAATAATAGCAAACAACATTGCAACAGCAAATACAACAAAAGCAGCAATTGAAAATAAAGTAGCACAAGAAGTACAAACACCTTCTATAATGCAAGGCAAGGTATTTTCAAATCCGGCTTATGATATGAATCAATATATTAGAAAAGACAGTATACCTTGTTATGCATGCACATTAGATTATTAAATAATTATGATGTTTCCATTTGTTAAATAGTAATATCGCTATATTTAACAAATGGAAAAAGCTCTACCCTTTTTTATATTATTAGCTGCAGGAGGAGCATATTTATATTTCTCAAACAAAAAAACTGTAGAACTATTCGAAAATATGGGTCCAGCAAAAATGCCCATATCAAAAGAGCAAACTCTTACAAAAACTGCACCAAAACCCCCTGTTGAACCATCAAAAGGTGTACAATCAGAATTAGAAAGAATTAAACAGCTGGAACAAACATTATCATTATTCTTAAATAAAGAAGGAAAGCGTATACAAGCTGAAACATCCAATCCAGCCATAATTCTACCATTACAACGTGCATATGCTGATAATGAAAAACTAAAGAAGGAATTGCAAATTATAAAAAATAATAATGCAGCACCAATATCTTTAACAAGCCAAATGTTATTTGATATGGAACAGAATTTGGCAGCTCTGCGCAGTTATTCTTCAAAATTAAAAGAAGGCTTTACAGGCAGTGAAACAGGTAATCGTGCAACACCAAAACAATTACAAGATTTTTTAATTAAAGTAGAAAGTGAAATTATTCGTTTAAGTGCATCTGGTACAACTGAACCAGTTATACAACGCCGAATTCAACAATTAAAATTAATGAGTCAAGAATTAGAAGATATTATATTAAAACTACAAAGTGGTTTATTAAAACCTGAAGAAATTCCAGTTTATGAAACTGATATAATGAATTCATTACCTTTATTAGGTAATCCAGATGAACCACTACCACAATTAATTAAACTTGCAAATCTACCAGCAGGATTTCAAAACTTATTACCTGGCTTAGATACACAAGACCCACAAATGAGACAAGTATATGCAAACCTATTAAATAATTATAAAGATGGTCTATCATGGTATGTTGATGGAGGTATACAATATGCAGGTAAGAATATTAATGAAGGTTTTACAGGTCTAAATGATGAAATGCAAAAACAGTTATTAGATGGTGCAGGTTTTCATTTAAAAGGTGGATTGAAATATATATCACCAAATGAAGTTAAATTAGCAGAATCATGTAAAAAAACGCATGCGTCATTTTCATTACACAATAATAATGGAGAAACAACTGTTTCTAAAACTGGTTTTGCAAGTATAAATGATATTAATAATGTATCTGGCACTGGAACTAATGATATAGATAATGGAGAAAATGTAGTAAATGATATATATGCATCAAATCCATTAGATGAAAATCGTAAACCATCTCATTTTGATTGGCGTGCATTATCATTACATATATGTGAACAGATTCGCAAACGCGGACTAACGCCCAGTGATTTTGGATGTACTGCAACAGCACCAGATGGTAATTGGAGAGGTTATACAAGAATGTTATGTAATCGTCTAGCAACAACAACTGACCCAGGATTACCAGAAATATGCGGATGTCCTCCAGATAATTGGCGTGGTTGGGGATTACCAAGATGGTAGAATCCGGTTATGTAATATATAGAATAATATAGTAATAAGAATGAAATTCCCTGTTTTACAAGTTGTAATAATATTTACAGTGGGTATTGTAATCGGCATTTTATTAGGTCGAAACAAAACGGAGGGATTTACTGATTCAACTGCATGTCCGCCAACAAAACCTGTGAAACCTGAACCACCTGTATGCAATGGATGCAATAAGCCATGGCCATGTCCTTGTCCCAAACCACAACCCATGTGTACTCCATGCAGACAACCTGATATGTCCAAATATGTATTAAAAGCTACAATACCTGCTTGCCCTAAATGCCCTGATTTAACGGATTATATTAAGAAATCTGAAATTCCTCCTGTACCAGACCTATCAAAGTATGTATTACGTTCATCAATTCCTAAACAACAACCTGTGATTTTGGATTGCAGTAAATGTCAAAAACCAAGTGGTGAATGTCCTCCATGCCCTCGTCCTCGTTGTCCTGAAGTAAAATGCCCCGCTCCAACTAAATGTCCTGGATGCGCACCATGCCCAAGACAAGAATGCCCACCAACAGTTGTTAAATGCAAAGCAGAAGAACCTGCTGTAGGCACTGTAAGACCATATTTAGCACCATTAAATTGGGATAGTTTTGGAAGAGCATAGAAATATACACCTATTTGCCCAGATATAGGAAGAGCATAAATACCTCTAATTAAACAATAAGAATTAAATAAAATGCTGACATCATTTCAATGGATAATATTCATTGCAATATTGTTATTAGGGTTAAATTATCTAACAATTATAGCATATGATAGATTTGTAAAGCCCCGACCATTAATACATGATAAGCATGAAGGTTTTGTAGGTCAATCAGAAGAATCCAAATATGAATGGATAGAAAATGATTCCTTATACGATTCATTTTATGTAGATATCTATGATAAAATTACACAGGGTGCTGCACGTTCTCAAGCAGAAGCAACACTAATAGTTAAAGAATGGGAAAAGATATCAAATGAACCACGTACATCATGGACTGTATTAGATATTGGTGCAGGCACAGGTATTACTGCTGCTGCAATGTCAAAAATTAATGTACCACGTATAATCTGTTTAGATAAATCTGAGGCTATGTTACAATATATAAGAAATACTACATTACCTGCAACAACACTTTCTGAAGAACAAAAGAAAGGAATTATTACTAGAAAAGGTGATTTTCTAGATACAAATATAATAGGTCCATCTGAATGTAGTCATGCATATATGACATACTTTACAGTATATTATGCAAGTGATATGGAGGCACTATTTAGAAATATAACATCATGGGTAAAACCAGGTGGTTCTTTAGCAATAGAGGTTGTTAATAAATACAAGTTTGACCCAATATTAGATTCAGCATCACCATTTATTTTTAGCACACAGAAATATTCAGATACAAGACGACTAAAAAGCAAAGTAACATTTGATAAATTCGAATATGAAGCTGAATTTGATATGGATAACGACCCTCAAATAGAATTTCGTGAAACATTTCGCTTCAAGGATTCTACTGTTAGAAGACAACGTCATAAGCTAAATATGCCAACTATTAATGACATTGTTAAAACAGCTACATATGCTGGTTGGACATATAAGGGATATACTGACTTAGTAGGGATTGGATTTGAATATGCATATTTACTATATTTTACGCATTAATTGTGTATGTAAAGAATTGGCGACAATATAATATTAGATATTATAATTATATAATATTATATTAGATATGTTATATTATTCAGGACAACATATTAGAGATATTTTTGCACCAGATTTAGTAAGAGGTGCTGCTAAATTGGATTATGCACCACATAAGAGATATGCCTATGTAGAATCTCCTAATTGGAGAGTCTATATGCGTTCCTGTGCATTTATTTATGATTTATCTGCTCCATGGAATCCAGAACGCTTTTTAGTTGTTAAACGTACAGGTTCAAATGAAAATAGTAAATCATGGGAACCTCCAAAAGGTCAAATGGAAGGGAAGGATATAGATGATAAACAGCCTATGTCACAGCTTCTAATGGAGAATATTCGCCGTGAAGTGGAAGAAGAAGCAGGTATCCGATTAAATAAGGATGGATTAAATCGTATGCATTATTCTGGTCTATTCTTTGAAGGTCGTGAACCAGATTATCCTGAAGGACACTATTTTCAATATCATATCTTTATGATTTTTGTTACACCACAAGAGTTGCGTGCGGCCGAGAATCATTTTAAATGGATCCATGAACATCCTGCGGCATTTGCTAGATTTCGTTCAGACCGCCGTGAAAAAGATGCAATTGCATGGTATTCACGTGATACTCGTATGATGGGTCGCTGGTCACCACGTATTGTACCTATGTATTTAGAACGTATGTGGGGGATAAAACACTAAATACGTGATTCCAATTTATCATGCTGTACAAGAACATTTGCATCAGTCAACTGTTTTTTTGCAACTGCCTTGTAATCATATGAACAATTATGTTCTTCTGCATGTCTGTGTTTAGAACAATAGTAATCTCCACAGCGACAATTGAATGCGGTCAATCCCAGTTTCTTATTACATGATTTACAGCGAGATTTATTTGGTTCTGTTGCAGCAGCAGTGATTGCAGCCTGTATACTAGATAAATCAAATACAATATTTAACAGTTTGTCAGAATAGCTCATTTCTATAATATCACTATATACTATATATTGATATTAAAGATTAAAGAAATATCAAATTTACATTTTAATGGCAGATAAATTCTGGGATAATTATCCAGGACCAACACTATATGATTCAATTACATCTTATTTTATTGGTGATACAACAAATCCACCATATGTACTAGACTCTTATATAGATTCTGCAATTATAAATCAAAGCACACATACAATTAATAATATATCATATATATACAATGAACATATTATAACTAATAATGAAATTCCATTATCAATCAAAAAACAAATAATGGATGCGTTTAATTTATATGATATATATGTAGAAGATAATACAATTATATTAACATTGCATGGAAAAAATGGTGAATTAATGGGTATAATTGCAGCAAAACCCTATGGAAAAATTAGAAGGAATTATTTACAGAAGGAAATGAATGAACAACTGCATTATATTGATTATTTCTGGACACATCCTACAAAAAGAGGGAATGGTCTTGGGAATTTTCTATTAAATGCAATATTCAAGAAAATTAAATCACATCATTATACTGGTAAATTAGCACCAGTAATATTTCTTAAAGAAGGTAAACCATTATCAAAACTCATACCACCATTATATACAAGTACATATATATATAAATATATAGTAGGAGAAGATAATAATAATATAAGATTTATAAATAATAAAATGTGTGAACAAATAATTTCAAAATGGATTGGTAATAATACAGACCAGTTATATCAATCATTAAACATTAATATGGCAAATAGATATATTATATTATGGAGAAATAAGGCAATATATTATATAACTATACCAAATCAATATGGACCAAATAAGAAGGATAAGATTGCATGGATAACAGGAATGATAACAGTTCCTAATTTTAAAGACCATAATATCGCACTGGAGGAGACAGCAAAATATGCAGCATATTACTGTGAAACAAAATATGTATGGACTGATTCACAGTTTTTAAAAACAGTAGATAATAAATGGAATATTGATGGAATATTTCATTTATATGCTTTTCAATGGAATCCTATAGTATTTGGTGCACGTCTTAATGGATTCCTGACTTAAATGGCACGTGGTGCCAATTGATTGAGTGTCACTTGATAAGTTAATTCACAGCCTTCATAATATGCCATTAATAATTCACGTGCTTTTTGTGAAATCATATCTAATGCAGGAATACCACCAGTCAATATTTGTGGATGAATACGCATATTACCTTGTGGAGTAATTTCGAATATCATACGTAGTAATTTATTAACTTCAATGGAATGTGCAATTTGTCTCTTAAATAGCGCATCCACACCAGAACGTGTTACAGATAGACTACTATCAGTTAATGTTATTGGGATATCAGCAGACCTCTTGCTACAGAATGCCTTTGTATTATTATCAATTAATTGATGATGTAGTGTATTGATTTCTTTTGAAGAGGAACGTATGGTTGATTTTGTACCAACCGCTTTTGCCATATTATTAAGGAAATTCATATATTGTGCCTTCATGGGGTCCAATAATTTTGGTTCAGAACCGTAGAAAATGGTAAATAGTGTACTTAGATATTCTAGACCTGTATTTTTGGAGAAACTGCCGCCAGGTGCTGGTATGGTTTTTTGTATTTGTTCATTGAATTTGGACATACAAATATAACTGCGTGCTGCCTGTGGCATTTTGGGGCCTAATGCATCAATATCTAAAAGCTGCAATGCACGAGCAACACAATGCGCAACAGGGCGTGTACCAGCAGATAGGAGTGCTTCTAAACGTTCATCTTTTTCAGGTCTAATAATACGTGCTCTATGAGCTAATAATCCTTCTCCCTTTGATTTTTTAGCAAATCTTTTTAATAATTGTTGTATATCACCTTCACGAATATCTTTATATTGCCTTCCAGGTATTGCACGTTCATATGCACCTGTTCTAATTTCTTCATGCATTTTTTGTAATAGAATAAATATTGCTTTATCAATACGATAACCTTTTGATATTGTATAATATCCATTAAATCTGTCATCATAATATACATCAATATTAGTGTAATTTTGATCTAGAAAATATGGTTGGTTATTCTCTTTAATATTATCAAATGATATTAAATATGTTTCAACATCCATGCCCTGTTGTTTATTATAAACCTTATTATATGTTATTCTAATATCTGCTTGTAATATTAAACTCTTTGTAGATTTTTCATACATATATATAGTACCATAATTTCGTTTAATATCAATATTTATTGAAATACGTGGGTCTAGCTGTTTATCAAATGTATAAAGTCCATTCTGGGTTGTAGTATTAATATATTTAGCCAGTATTTTAAAATAACCAAAATTAGGTGGAATTCGTTCTAAACCACCACCACGATAATAAGCACCTGGTGGTAATACTGCTGCGCCAGCACCTGGTGCACCAATACCATATCCAGCCGCTACTCTCATATATGATTCATCAAATACAGAATATGATAATGCACCAATTATTTGGAATAGTTTAGTATAGAAATATCCGAGAGATATACATAGTGCACGTCTATTAGGAAGTTTAGTATCATCACGTAATTCATCCACTTTACGAAACATAATTACACCTTTTGAATCCTTGCTTGGAACAACACGTAATGGAATAAATATTTTATCAAACATATCAGCCAAGAAAACAACATATTTACTGCACTCTGAGGAGGATGATAAATTTGCAAAATCCTTTGGTTTCACTTCACGCATCAAAAAATCTAATATCTTATCCATTAATACCCTTGTAGGCTGTGTGGACCGGAGTAATTCATCTCTAGCTGATTTATTAACTAATTTTGATGTACTTGAACCCATTTCTACTTATTTTACAGTGGGATACTTATCCAATAATTTTATCCAATATTCCATTCAAAATTTCCTTATATATTTCTAGTCGTTTAATACATTTTTGTATGGTTGCTACTGATACTTCACTCGCTTTAGCAATTTCTGCAACTGTTATAATTGGGGATTTACTGCCTGTTTTCTTACTGTAATACTGTATAGTATATGCTAAACAACCTGCTGCAAGCGATGGTGGCATATTTTCAATACTGTACCCATTTTCCTCTGCAATGTCTGCAATTTCCTGTGAACCATCACGTATAATATTGGAAACTGCACGAGATAGCTCCAGCTTTGAAAGAGGAAACTGTACATATTCACTTGCCTTTGTACTTCCCTGTTCCAAATCTACTGTATTTTTTGTTATGAGACCTTTTTGTTCCGCCAATGAGAATGTCTCTTGAAAATATTTGAGTGCGCGTGTGAATGTTGGTGTAGATAGACCAAATATATCTGCAATTTCTTTTGGTTTACGTGGTGTACCTGCTTGTTTTAGTGCATTGAATAAACATGATGCTAGAATTGCATCACGACTTAGTACACGACGGTCACATAAATCATATAGATTCACAAACATCTCCTTTACATTATCAATAATAGAACCGCCAATACCATAATTTGTTGATGCCAAGTTTAGACGTTCAAATGTATGTAGTAGCGAACGTTCCTTATAAGGCATAGCATTCCATGTATGATATTTACGTACACGACTCATTGTTTTACCATTACCACGTCCTGCAAGAATAACTGTTCCGAGTGATGCTTCTGGAAGACGATGGTCTTGTGGTGCACCTACACGGCATGGGTCATCACCTCTATCATCACTTGCAAAGAATCTATATTCCGCTGATATATCAAACATTTTTTCAACAACATTTCCACATGCTGTACATGTACATACATCCTCATACAGCAATGACTCAACAGCATCACAATATGGACATTTTATTTCATCTGATTCATCTGTTGTTATTTCATCTTCAAAATATTTCATCCACGTCTTTTCCGTTGGTTCATAACCCATATAATCAATTACATCATCTTTAATAGTATCCTTTATAGGACCACTATATTTTAAATTAAATATTGATTCCATTTTACATATTATTAATTATTAATTAATAATATTTCAAATTTTCATATATAAGAAAATATAATTATTAATCAATAATAATGTCTAGTACACCTGCTAATTTAGGAAATGAAAAGAGACTTCAAGTACTTCCTGTAATTGAACCTCCTATTGATTATTTAGGACCATCCTATAATCCCGCAGATGAATTAAGAACTCCTGGAGGAATTGGTATACGTCGTGATGATACATTAAGCAGTGTATTCAAAGCCATCAAAGGTGTTGCATATTATACCGATATGATAGGATTTGGTGCATCCTCTAATGAATATAGTAAAGGATTTCCATTAGAACCACTTGGTATCAATTATTTTATGAGAACAGGACAACAATGTTCTAATGGAGCTGATATGTATCATTATGTTGAGGGTATACCAAAGGGTGATGCATTAGGAAAAAATGTTAAAAAAGCCTTGGGTGAAATGGGAATTCCAGAAATAAGAGGTCTTGGTCCAGGTATTATTGAAGATACAAAAGAAGCTACTGACCCCATACCATTATTAGGCGCTCTATTAGGTGGTGCATATGCATCATGTAAATTAGATAGACGACCTGTTGGAGATGCTCGTGGACGTATAAGAAATAGCGAAGACCTATGGATTGATGGACCTGTGCAATATGGCAATAATGGACGGCACTATCAAACAAGATGGGTGCAAGATAAAAGAATAAATAAAATGCAATTTGATTGTACACCAAAAAAATATAATAAAGATGGTACTGAACGTAAGGATATACCACCAATACCCGATGAATGTTTTTATGAAGAAGAGGGATTTACTACACAAAATGATAGTATGATAACTGCTCTTATTACATTAACAATTCTAGGAACAATATATGCAGTAACACATAAATTATTAAAATAATTACATATATAAATGTCTTTTATTTTTAATGATTGGAATAAAACAGAATCAAAAAATGATAAAACAATTGGAGATTCATTAATTAAACAATTTGAAAAACAGAATACAAGTAAAATAGTCGATTATAATATTGCAGACAAATTGCCGACTCCTGACCAAATTTTTGTTAAAAATGGTATTTATGATTCTATTCGCGGTGTACAATTTTATTCAGATGTAATTGCATATGGTAATAGGTCAAATGATTTATTAAAAGAAATGTATATGTTAAATAATGGTAAAATAGAACCAGTTAATTTTGGACCATTTGGTATTAATCAATTTGTTAAAACAGGTCAACAATGTTCTAATGGAGCAGATACATATGCATATATACAGGGCATTCCAAAAGGTGATATGTTTGGTAAAACAATACAGAGGGCTCTAAAAGAAACAAATTTACCACCATTAAAGGGTCTTGGACCAGGTATTGTAGAAGATGTGAAATATTCTATGGATTTGAAAGAAATTGGTGGAACACTATTTGGTGGCGCATATCCTGTATGTAAAGAGACTACATTACCCGTAGGTGATTCACGTGGAAATATTGTAGATAAAAATGGAAATAGTTATTTAAGCGAAAAAGGAGCATTCAAGCGCAATGATGGTTTATACTATCAAACACGTTGGGTCGAGTCAAGTACAATTACACGTGATGAACATGATTGTAGTCTTAAAACACATAATCCTGATGGAACTCCACGTAAACCTGATGAAATACCTGATTTATCTGATATATGTGATGTTCAAGAAGGCTTTCAAGTAGATGATACAATTCTTAAAATATCTGCAATCATACTGTGTATTGCGGCAATTTCATATAAGATTTTCTAGAATATATTATGCATTTACTTATAATCATATATCCAATCATATATAATAAGGTATCCCATAGAATATCTACAGCTTCTTCAACAAATAATGGATGACCTCCATAGGCAAGAATATATTCAATGCCTTCCCATACAGTATGTATAAAGAGAGCATATAATGGTCTATTTGGACCTATTACAAACGGCATTATAGAGCCCCACATGAAATGAAATACGGACCATGTATTAATATAAATATATGGATTACTAATCCAAATCATATTGAGTTGTGAAACAATATGATTTGGAATTATTGAACTAACAATTGCATTTAATCTATCGACTGGCATTATTTGCGAGTATAATAAGAATATATTTTGACGGCTAATATTGCTGCAATAAAATGGCCTGCACTATATCCAATAAACTCTGCAAATGATAATGAACCATATATATATCCTGCTAATGATATAGCCGGATTGACATATGCACCACTAATGCCACCAATTAAAAATACAATTGCAGCTAATGTAGTACCAATAATGAGTGAATTACCACCAGATAAAAATACAGATAATACAAGTACAAATGTACCGAGTGCATCAATTAATATTTTTCCAATCATTTATTTATGCTAGACCTTTTTTAAAAGTCTTAGCACTATTCTTTAATTGTTGGCATAATCATCTTCTTTTGAATTTGACTGGCAGTTATAATTCTGCTCGTAATACACATTGACTCCAGTTCTTGTAGAAGTAGTTTTGATGCATATGGCATATGAATTTGTGAAAAGTCCGTTGTATTATTGCATCCATTGCATGTCCAAATATTGGATTTAGGATTTGCAACAGCAAGTAGACCACATTCACGACATACCCAACAAGGAAATGAATCAGAACACTCCATAAACCTTTCTTTAGTAAATTCAGATAGACCACCACAAAGTACAGCATCACGTTCCATCTCTCCAAAACGCAAGCCTCCTTCACGTGCACGACCCTCTGCAGGCTGTCTTGTCAACATAACAAGCGGACCTGATGCACGACTATGAATCTTATCCTGTGAACAATGGCGCAGACGCTGATAATAACAAGGACCAATAAAGATACTTGTTTCCATCATACGACCTGTAAAACCATTATACATTACTTCATTACCATATGGCTCCAAACCATAATTATCACGTAGAATATCTGCAATTCCTTCAATTGTAGTATTATTAAATGGTGAACCATCACCAAGTGCACCCATTTGACAACCAAGTTTACCTAAGATAGTTTCCATTAGCTGTGCAATAGTCATACGCGATGGAATACAATTTGGATTAATAATAATATCAGGAATAATACCACCTGCAGTTTGCGGCATATCCTCTGGATTTAGAATCATACCAACAGTACCTTTCTGACCATGTCGTGAGCTAAATTTATCACCGATCTCTGGTACACGGTCTTGACGCATACGAATTTTGGCAAATGAATATCCCTCACCATTGCGAGATTTATATACACGGTCTACATATCCTGCTTCATTATTTTTCGGTGTCCTACTTACATCACGAAATTTCTTAGAACCTGCTGGTAGAACTTGCCCTGTTGGCACACGCAGAGGTACTACTTTACCAATAAGAATATCATCAGGACGTACATATTCATTTTCAGGGATGAATCCATCTGCTCCTAGTTTATCATAATTTGCATTCTTAATCTGTTTTGTGAAAACAGGGTCAGGGCGACAGAAACGCTCCTCTTCACCAGATGATTGATTCTTTCTCTCTTCATCCTTATATGTGCGATAGAAGATAGAACGCATACGTCCACGTTCCAATGCTGCTCTATTAATCATATTGGAATCCTCCTGATTATATCCATTATATGGCATAATTGCAACAATAACATTTTGACCTGTAGGTAGGTCTTGTGCGCCATAGAATTTGCTCATATAAGGCGATACAAGAGGCTTCTCTGCATAACATAGAATGTGTGAAATTGCATCAAAGCGTTCACGGAAATTGAGAGCATACATACCCATTGCTTGTTTACCCATACTGCTTTGATATGCATTACGTGGTGATTGATTATGGTCAGGAAATGGGATGTTTGATGCTAGTGAACCAAGACAAATAGATGGATGAATCTCTGCATGTGTTGTATGTTTGTCTGTAAGAGCTTTCTCCATTCCCATTGCAATATATATACCATCTGTTTCACCAGAATCAACATATTCAATTAGATTTTTACCACTTGGTGTTTCCCATAGTAGGAGTTTATTCCAATCTTTAATGCTGTTTACTTCATTAATTAGTGTTTTATCTGACATAATTTCACGTAGTGCAGGAGCATACATTAGTGGACGTAGCAAACGACCTGCTTCAGTAGTAATCCACAATTCTTTCATTGCAATTTTCCATACAATACCTGTGTGATTATGAATAATACCTGCACGTTTTGCACGGCGAATATCATTAACAGCATCTCCTGCTTTATCTATTGGGAAAACACCAATCCATGCACCATTTAAGAATACACGAACACCTTCATGTTTCAAATCAATACTTGCATTCTTTAATTGCACCATATATTGTTGTTTTGCTAGATAATCTTTTACAATATTGAGATTTGAATAGATGCTAACAAATGTTGTAGATGACATATTTTTAACTACACCTACAGAACCACCTTCTGGAGTTTCACATGGGCAAATGAATCCCCATTGTGTATTATGTAGTTTACGTGGAGCAATGAGTTTTCCAGTTTTCTCAATTGGTGTAGAAATACGACGCAAATGTGAAATGGATGATACATAATTCAAACGATTCAATACCTGAGATACACCAATCTTGGCTGGTGCACCAATCTTCATTGAACCAAAATTACCTGTCGCCATAGATGAACGAAGATTTACATCAATAATAGTAGATTTAATAATTTTATTAATATTATTAATATTCACAATCTCTTCAAAATTGCCTGATGCACGCCAACTACCACCATGAATTTCCTTACTTAGTGCAGAACGTATATCCTTAATCATACGTGTTGTAAATGTTTTACGGAATAAATCAGCAAGTAGAAATCCTGGAATATCTACACGCTTATTTGGATATGCATCACGATCATCTGGAATAATACGATTCTGCCAAGTCCATAGTACTTTGCGTGTCATATGAGCCAAGAAACACCCCTTCTCATAATCATAATCATTCTTGCGATATGCTACTTGAGGAAATAGTTCATCCTGTAGAATATCTTGTACAATAAGAGGTTTCTGATTTTTTACTGACCAACTACTAATATATTGTGATAGCCATTGATATGCATCTTCTTGAGTTCGTACTTCAGATGCTTCATGTATACTCTCATCTAGAATACTATTAAATGCAGCATCCCCATCTTTACCAAGAATAAGTTCACAAATATCTTGGTCAGCAAGAATACCCAATGCACGAAAGAGAATAAATAGTGGGATTTCTGTTTTGATGCGAGGAACTGTTGCACGAAGTAGGAGAATTTGGGGATTCTTTGGATGATATACAATTTTTACTGCATTTGATTTTGGTACTTGGTCATTATCTGGACCAATTGCTTTGATTTCAACAGATTCTACTTCCTTCGTATTGCGATTATTACGAAAGACAAATGGACGATTTTCAGACATGCGTTCTTGACTAATAATTGCACGTTCACCACCTTGAATAATGAAATATCCGCCCAAATCATACGCACATTCACCCAGTTTACTTGGATGAATATTATCTTGGTCCTTCAGCAAACAATATTTTGAACCAACCATTACTGGAATTTTACCTAGATGCACATGTGGAAATAGACGTTGACGCTGTTCTTTTATACCACCACGACTATGGTCAATAAATGTTGTAGTAATTCGTACATCTACATTCAGTGGTGCAGCATATGTAAGATTTCTTAGTCGTGCATCATTTGGTAACATAGGTTGTACTGCACCATTGTTTTCAAAGATTGTTGGTTTACGAAGACTCACTTTTTCAAATACTAATTCAATTTCATATTCATGTTGAATGGGTGCAACTGGTCCAGATGCAGATGGACGTACTACAGGAATTATAGAACCATCTACTGCCTCTTGTGCCTCTGGTTGAATATTTGTTTCAACGCCAAGCATTGCATTCGCCGCAGAATTGGACATTCCTGTTGCGGTTGCTAGTGCAGTACGTGGACCACCCAATGGAGTTTCTGGAGAACCCTTTACAGTAATTGGATTTATCATATGAATGATTTCAGGAACATCATGTTCAATAAAATTATTAAATGATTCTATTTGATGATGAATAATCTGTCTACCATCTGCCTGACCAAAGAATGTATCCAGTAAATGACGATAAGATGGTGTTGAATGTTCCATTATAATTTTTATTCAATAAGATATATACTATTTATTATATATCGAAATGAAATCAAATTTTTATAAACGGTATATATTGTATTATAATTATGAATTGATTTTAAGTTATTAATATTCGAATAATTAACTAATAATGTCATCTGAAATTAAATCCATTACAATTACTGGAGATGCTAATACATTAATTGGTGGAACAAAAAGAAGACGCGGTGTAACACGTAAACGTAAAGCTCTGCAAATTGGCGGTATATCTAGAGAAGACAATTTAGAACAAACACAAATAATAACTCCAACATCAACTACTACTGGTGGACAAATGACAAATGTACCACCCCCTCCGGTTATTGGTGGTAGTGAATCTAAAATCAAGGTTAAAATTGCACCAAAAAGACAGACTCATCGTATTGTTTTAGTAAAAAAACATACTGCAGATAAACATGTTGTGAAACCCCAAAGAAAACACACAATTAAACGAATTTCAATTACAACCGATAAAATTCATAATAAATTAAAAAGAGCAAATACAACACGAAAAGCTGCACAAAATATGCCAATTGATGATATTAAAAAACATTTACTTCAAAAGAAAATTATTAAAGGTGGCAGCAATGCTCCTCCTGAATTGCTCCGTAAAATGTATGAAGATTCAATGATTGTTGCAAATAGTTCTCTATAATACGCTTCGCCCCTGAAAATTTGATTAGGTTATTTATAAATATAAAGATATCGTCTATTAATCTAATTACTAATGGAGTCCTTTGTTGATTTAATATGTGTTAATGAATATAATAAACTACGTGTTAAAATTACAACACCAGGATATCTGAATACAGCGAATGTACAGTTTCCACGAGATTTGCGTATTGAAGGTCGTCGTTTTCGAGTACCATCATATTATGTTACATTAATTACAATGCGTGGTAAATATTTCTATTCTGTTAAAAAACGCGATGCAATCTCTATTGTAGATAATACGCAACCGCAACAAATTGATACATCAAATATCAAGGTATTTGAAGATACAGAAACAACTGAATGCGCAATTTGTTTCTGCAATGAAAAAACCATTGTATTTAATCCATGTGGTCATTATTATACATGTGGTGAATGTTCAAATAAAGTTAGTGCATGTCCAATATGTCGTGTTAAAATTACAGCACGAATTGATAGGAATCTTATCCAATAAATTTAGAACTATCTAAAAAAATTGCCTCGATATATAAATATTATTTTTAATACACTCTATTTATAATATTTATTAACAAATGTATGATTTATATTTGGATTTCTACAATAAATATAGCAAGATATATGGTGAAAAAACAGCTATATTTCTACAAGTAGGTTCATTCTATGAATTGTATGATAGTCTAGATCCTACAACTGGTATTACAGATTGTAATGTAAATGCAATTGTCGATTTCATTGGAATTCAAGTAACTATAAGAAAAGGAGATGGATTGAATGGAAAGGATGGTTTATTTGCAGGTGTACCTGACCATTCGTTACATAAGTGGGCAGGACGCCTGACAAATGGTGGTTGGACAGTTGTAGTGGTTGACCAAAAGAAGGATAGAACAGGTCGTGTTATAAGCCGTGATGTTGCACGTATTCTATCACCAGGCACACATATTGAAGCTCTTTCAGCAAATGATATTGCCTCATTTATATGTATATGGTTTTCAATGCCTGAATGGGGCGCAGCAATGTTTGATTTATCTACAGGTGTGACGAAAACAGCAGCAGGGACAGTTCATGGTGATATACAGTCAGGATGGACAGCGGATGAACTTGTACAGTTTATTCAAATATCTTCTCCACGTGAAATTCTTATTTGTTGGCGCGGTGAACAACTATATTGTCCTGATGAAATGGCTTTTCGTAGACGTCTTGGATGTGTACAGAATCTAATACATATACGTTCAGGTAATGCAGACGTACAGGGTCAATTAGAAAAGACCGCAGTTCGTGAGGAGTTTCTACGACGTGTATATTCACCTCAAACAATGATGCCAGTATGGGACTGGCTATCTATTATTGAGGGTTCCTGTGAAGAACGTGCTCTAACAACATTGCTACGATTCATTGAAGACCATCTTCCATCTGCATTTCAAAATCTTCAACAGAATATTCCATGGAAACCTGAACAATATATGCGGCTCGGTAATAATGCATTAACACAGTTGCAAATTCTTACACCACGTATACAAGATTCTATTCTTGGCATGTATACATCCTGTGTTACACCAATGGGTAAGCGTGGTATACGTGAACGTTTGTTAATGCCGAGTGCATCTTCAACAGTTATTGAACAACGGCTACAAGAGGTTGATGCTCTGTTTAATATATCAACGGATGTAATGAATAATATTGTGCGTATGTTACGCGGTATGTTTGATTTACCTCGTATTCATCGACGTATTCAGGCATTCATTGCAGATTCCTCAGATTTCATTAAACTACATATTACCTATACATATACAATTCATCTTCTTGAATATATATCTAAAAATGTAAAAGTGTTATATAATGATAATGAAGCTCTGCTATTAAACAATATTAATAAATTTCTGAAGGAAATATTTATAAAACATATAGATATTGAGAAGGCTGAAAAGAATAATGAAGATATAAGTCCATTTAATTCAGAAACATGGTCAAATATTTGTATTATAGAGAATCAAATACAGGAAATTAAAAATGAGATTGAGGTATTTGCAAAAACGTGTAGGAGTGTTGCAGGATGTTCACAAGATGCAATAAGAGTAGAACAGCGTGATAAAATACCATATGGTATTCGCGGTACAAAAATAGCATTGGCATCCTTTAAGAAGAATCTTGGAAAAGTAGAGGGTATAATAGAAGGTGTAGAAGGTATTGAAATATCTCAATTGAAAAGTGGTGGATGGATTGATAGTCCATGGCTTGAAAAGAAGAATGCTGTGATTATAGGATTACGTGAAAAGTTACAGAAGGAAATTATACAAGCAACTGAAAGTGTATGTAGAGATTTTACAAATAGTAATAATTGGTGGAAAGCTGTTGAGAACTGGCTGGTAAATATTGACTGTACACAATGCCTGGCTCGTGAAGCTGTGTCTCGAGGATACTGTCGGCCTGTTATATCTACTGAAAAAACTGCATCCATATCTCTAAAAAACCTGCGTCATCCTATAATTGAATCACAGCAGACACGTACTGAATATGTACCGCATAATATTGAACTAGGTACGAATGGCACAAATGGCTGGTTAGTATATGGTATGAATGCATCTGGTAAATCATCATTAATGAAAGCAACTGGTATTGCTATACATTTAGCACAATGTGGTGCATATGTACCTGCATCTGAATGTATTCTTAGCCCATTTACTGCATTATATACACGAATCTTGAATCATGATAATATTTATGCAGGTCTATCTAGCTTTGCAGTAGAAATGGTAGAACTGCGTGATATATTAAAATATGCTGATGATAATTCTATTGTACTCGGTGATGAATTATGTGCAGGAACAGAAACACGTTCAGCAGAAGCAATTGTTACAGCAGGTATACATTGGTTTTCAAAACGTAATGTAAAATATATATTTGCAACTCATTTACATGGTCTACTTGATATACTCCCTGAACCATCTACATTAAATCTACAGATTTGGCATTTACGTGTAGTATATAATGCTGCAATTAAGAAACTAATATATGAACGTCATTTGAGACCAGGTGCAGGTTCATCACTATATGGTTTAGAAGTTGCACGTGCACTAGATTTGCCAGTGGATTTCATTGATTCTGCACATAAAATAAGACGTCAACTACTTGGTTCGAAAGTGGAAGAAGAGACAACAACATCTGCATGGAATCCAGCTGTTATTAGACGTGCTTGTGAACAATGTGGTTCAGAAATAGTGAGGGATTTAGAAGTGCATCATATACGCCCGCGTGTTGAAGCAACTGGTAATAAATTTAGTGATACAGGATTAATGCGTGATAATCAACGTAATTTAATTGTAGTATGTCAAAAATGCCATGATGCTCATCATGCAGGACAAATTGAATTGGCACCCCTTGTTCAGACATCAGATGGTCCAATGCGTTTGACTGATAATAATGATAAAATAGTTAAAAAAATAGGACAGACAAAACAGTCTAAATGGTCTGAATTAGAACAGGAAAATATTAAAACAGTTCTAAAAGAATATCCTACAATGCCAGCAAAACATTTAGTTTTCAAACTTTCTGAAGAATATGATATTACAATTTCTGAAGCAACTCTTCGAAAAATTAAACAGTCAGGTACAATATAGATTAATTATAATTATGATAAATAATAATTAATATAATATATAGATTTATCTATTAGAAACGTTTACCAGCGCCAGGAGGTTGGTTTAGTTGTGCTTGTATAGATGCAATACTTGTTCCAAAATTGGTTGCTGGTTGAGATGATTGTTGGAGAGAATTACGTGATGCATTTGCAGCAGCAGCAGCGGCGGCAGCAGCAGCTTTTGCAGCACGATCTTGTTCACGTTCAATTAATGCATTTTTTATAAATTCTTGTGCATCTCCACCTAATTTATCAAATGCACCCATAATAGTATCAACTCTCCATTTTAATTCATCTACTTGACGATGCAGACTTTGAATTTCATTACGTACAGGATTGGTTGCCTGATAATTTAGACCTGATTGATATAAAACACTAGACATTTTAACCGGATATATGATATTATATAATTCATAATAACCGCATATTTTTGCGTTATATAATACTATAAAAATTTGATTTACAATTATTTTTCATTTTATAGTATTCACATACTTAGAAGATATTGATTATAATAGATTAAAATGATAATTCCAGTAAGATGTATGAATTGTGGTAATGTATTGGCTGATAAATGGCGAGCATATCAGGCTCGTGTAGCACAAATTCGTAAGATGACAGGTAAAGAATCAAGTTCAACTATTTATATGGATGCAACATCTGTTATAGATACACCCGAAAAACAGGTACTAGATAAATTGGGTCTCCGTCGCTATTGTTGTCGTAAACACTTTCTAACTCATATTGACCTTATTGAAAAAATCTAATAAATCATACATATATGACTTAATTATAAAGGATTGATAAACAATAAAATACATAATATTATTAAGTTTTAAAGATGGAATTTTTCTTACCAAGTCTCGTAATATTAATACTTGCTGGTGTGACCAGTTTTGTTATTATACCTCGTATGGGTCCTATGATTGTATTAGTATTATCATTAGCATTACTCGCATTTGGTATGTATCATCATTATAAATTGTTTTCATCAGAATATAGACTATCTACTTGGCAAGAACAATTGAAATTCTATGCACCTGGTGTTGCTATTGCTGCATTAGTATTCTTTATTCTTTTTTTTGTTGTTTCATTATTCAAAGGTGGTCAAGTACCTGTTCCTAATATGCCAAGTCCGGCTATTACTGCTAATAATAGCACTTTATCGCCTGTTGCTTCCATAATAAATACTGTTAAAAATACTGTATCTAGTGCTGCAGAAACTGTATCTACTGTTGCAGAATCTGCTGTTAATACTGTATCTAATGCTGCATCTACGATTAAAAATACTGTATCACCTAATAAAAATTCACGAAATATCCGTCCATCTTTCTTTAATAAAGTATAAGTAAGATGGTAGCTCCCAAGAAAACTAGAAAACATAGAGTGCATACTGTACAGGGTCTTCGTGCTTCATTAGACCATATACGTACATATGCTGTAAATTTAATGAAAACGGATGAAAGCATGCAGTCAAAGGTGAAGAAATTTCAAAGTGAATGGAGAAAGGTATTTCATCGTAAAATAGATGCAACTGCTGCACAAGCATATCTTAATTTCCTGAAAGTATCTCCCAAAAAACAACGTGGTGGTATGGCACCATTAAATGATGTTATGAGACCTGGTATTGATGGTGTATACGGTCAATTTCCTAAATATCAAATTGATGGCTTAGAACTCCCTCAAAATTCACAAATGCAATTATGTGGTAAGGTTGATATGACACCTCCTGGTGCAAATACAGCACAATTCGGTTCAGTATCACAAAATGTATTCAAAGGAGGTAAACGTACTAGAAAGAATCGTAAACAACGTGGTGGTATGGCATTCTTAGATTCCGTCTTCCAAAGACCTATTTCAACTGATTCACCCACATCTGTAATGTATGATGCTATGGCTGCATGGAAAGGACTCCCTCCTTCTGCATCACCCGATGCATCACAACACTCCTTTTCTTATCTAACAGGAAAAAATGTTCCATTCATTCCTGGAACAAATATATCACAAATAACTCGAACTGCCGCTGATGTAACATCAGTATAAGAGCCTATACAGCAAAATAAACAATTGTTAATTAATATATTAAACACTAATTAACAATAGCTTATTATATAATAAATGTCTGAGGAGATTAGTATTGATAAATTTTTAGACCAATATAATGATAACATGCTTAATGATACATCTGTAGCAGCTAAAACAGTAATACAGGACAGTCCAAAGCAGTCAGCACAGTCAGGAAAAGACAGCAGACAGTTTTCCAAACAGCTGCTTGATTCATATTTTCGCACAGTATCCTATCCATTCACTAGACATCATATTGATTCATATGACCAATTCATTTCTAAGGACCTACCAAATATTATTAAATCCAAGAATCCATTACTTATTCTCAAAGATTTAATACCAAATTCAGGCAATCAATATACATACAAAGTTGAGCTATTTATTGGTGGTAGAGAAGGTGGTAATATCACTATAGGGACACCTACAATTATTCAAAATAACTCCTCTGATGTCCGTCTATTATTTCCTAATGAAGCACGCCTACGCAATTTAACATATGCATCTACTGTATATGCTGATATTGATGTTCAAGTAACACATACAGTTTTTACAGCAGATGGCCTCAAATCCACAGTATATGAATTGCCTACTATTACACAATATGAATTATTCAAAATACCAATTATGCTTCACAGTAAATATTGTCTCTTACATAATAAAACAAAAGAGTTTCTAACACAAGCTGGTGAATGTCACTATGATTCTGGCGGCTACTTTATTGTTGATGGTGCTGAAAAAGTTCTTATTACACGCCAAGAACAGGCTTTCAATACACTCTATATCACTAAACAAGATAATGATCCTGATATTCATACATATGCCACAATAAGTTGTCTATCACCCTCTACACGTATTGTAAAACGTATATCCCTCGCATATGTACGTGCATCTGAATCAATTCAAGTATCTATTCCTATGGTAAGAAAACCTATACCTCTCTTCATTCTATTCCGTGCACTTGGTATTCAAAGTGATGAAGATATTATACGTACAATCATACCTAATCTTGATACTCCTGATGGTCAACGTATGGCAAATCTATTAATACCGTCCATTATTGAAGCTGCTCCATTTTTCACAACATATACCGCTATTCAATATATTAAAACCCTCACAAAAGGCTTTGGTGAAGCACATGTATTAGATATTATACATAATCATCTCTTCATCCATATTGAAGAATCTACACAAACAAAAGCTGTATTTTTAGCAGATGCTGTAAAACGTATGTTATATGTTGTAACAGGATATGATAAATCAACTGATAAAGATGATATTCGTAATCAACGCTGTCTTGTATCTGGTTTCTTAATTCAAATGCTGTTTCAAGGAGCATATAATACATGGACAAAAGCTGTAGGACGTGCAATTGATGAAGAATATAACTACAATAAATCAACATATTCTGGAGAGAATTTCTTAAATATTTTCAAAAATACACATCATATATTTCCACCATTAATTACTGATGGTATTATGCGTGGTTTCAAAGGACGTTGGGGAACTGGTCTTGGTGAAGAAAAAGCAGGCGTTCTACAAAGTCTTTCTCGTCTTTCATATATGGATTTCATGTCACACTGTAGACGTGTACTACTCAACTTTGATACTAGTTTGAAGCTAACAGGTCCTCGCCATCTTCATTCAAGTCAATTTGGCTATTTTTGTACACATGAAACTCCTGGTGGTTCCTCTATTGGTATCACTAAAAATCTCAGTATTATGACCGCAATATCTACTGCAACTGATCCTGCACCTATTATGAAATGGTTAAAAACACGTGGTGGTGTATTACCATGTGAAGCCGTTCCTGCTGGTATGCAACGTCTTGCATATGTTCCTGTATTTATTAATGGTGGTATTTTTGGTTTTACTAAGCATCCTCTACAATTAGTACGCATTCTTAAATTATTCAAACGTACTGGCTTCCTCTCTCCATCAATTAGCTGCGGTTTCAATATTCGTGAACGTCGCGTATTCTTATACCTTGATGAAGGGCGTCCATTAAGACCATTAGTCGTTTTAGAACAATCTGAACAACGAGTACCATATGACAAATTCACCAAACTACGCAGTTGGCGCAATTTAGTAATTGGTACACACCCTGAACGTATGGATATTACACTTGATGGAGCGGATTTTATTGACCCCCTAGCTGGACATTCTAAACTCACCTTTGCAGATTATGAAGCGGCTCTTGAACCATATACTGGTATTATTGAATATATTGATCCATATGAACATAATGAACTCTATATTGCCGCTTTTCCTGAACATATTGATGCAGAAACATCTCATATGGAAATTCATCCTTCAACAATAATGGGTCTTATGACTGCACAAATTCCATATGCAAATCATAATCAATCACCTCGTAATCAGTTATCATGCTCACAATCCAAACAGGGTATTTCTATATATACCACCAATTGGAAAAACCGTTATGATAATAATACACATATACTCTGTTATGGTGAAGCACCACTCTCTCGTACATTATATTGGGATTATGTTGCTGAAGGACGTATGCCATATGGTATGAATATAGTTGTTGCTATTGCAGCTTTTACTGGTTATAATCAAGATGATGGTATTGTAATGAATGCAGATGCTATACAACGTGGTATGTTTCGTACAGTCTGTTTCCGTTCATATGAAATGTTTGAAGATGATGATGAAAAAACCATGTCGCGTATTCGTATTGGTAATCCTGCTATGATTCCTAGCTGGATGGATTTACGTCCTGGACTTGACTACACTAAATTAGATGAACGCGGTATAATTCGTGTTGGCGAAGTTGTAACTGAATCAACCGTTCTTGTCGGCGCATATATGACAAGTGATATAGCTAGCGCTTACAAGGATTCTTCTCTAACACCACAAGTATGGACTACTGGTCGCGTAGATGATGTTGTTATCACTGTTTCACCTACTGGTCTTCGTATGGTGAAAATTCGTGTTGTTCAAGACCGTGTACCTGAATTGGGCGATAAATTTTGTTTAACTGATGACCATGAAGTATTAACTTTTAATGGTTGGAAATCTATTAAAGATATTAATTTAAATGATAAAGTATGTTCATTAGTAAATAATAATATCGAATATGTAAATCCTACTGAATTATATGAATTTGATTGTAATAATGAAAATTTATATCATATTAAATCTCAACAAATTGATTTATTAACAACAATGAATCATAAAATGTATATTAAGAAAAGAAATTCTGAAGTTTTTTCTTTAATTGAAGCAAAAGATATAATTGGTAAGAGAGTTCAATATAAAAAGGATGCTATTAATAATAATTCTGATTACCAATTAATTATAAAAGAATGTGAACATGCATCATCAATTAATATTAATTTAGATATGGATGCATTCTTAGAATTTTTTGGCTATTGGATGTCTGATGGATGGGTTTCATATAACAATTCAGAATATAGAATTGAAATATCATTATGCAGTGAACATGATATATCACAATTTACTGAATTATCTAATAAGTTAGGACTAAATGTATACTCAAATAGTGATAATACTAAATTGTATATTAGTAATAAACAATTAGGAGAATATTTACATGAATATAGTAAGGGTGCTATAAATAAAACATTGCCAGAATGGGTATGGCTATTAAGTGAAAGACAATGTAGAATATTATTAAAAGGGTTAATTGCAGGCGATGGTACAATAATGAAGAATGGTGTAGAAATGTTTTTTACATCATCTACTCAATTAGCTGATCAATTTCAACAATTATGTCTACATGCAGGTTGGTCTGCTAATAAAATAAAAAGATATGAAGCAGGTACTAAATTTATAATTAAAGGTAAGGAAACACAGGCTAATGCAGATGCATGGTATTTAACAATTAATAAAACAAAAAATAATCCTACAATTAATCACAGTCATGTTAAAACACAAAATACTCAAATAGAAGAAATTGTAAAACATACAGGTAAAGTATATTGTATTCAAGTACCATCACATATATTTTATGTTAGAAGAAATGGAAAACCAGTATGGACAGGTAATTCTAACAGACACGGTCAAAAGGGTACAATTGGTATGTTAGTACGAGGACATGATATGCCTCGTACAGGTTATGGATTAGTTCCTGATATGATTATGAATCCTCATGCAATCCCATCACGTATGACTATCGCACAGCTTATTGAACAAATTGGCGGCAAAACTGCTGCATTAGCTGGTTCTGTGGCAGATGGTACTGCATTTATGAATGAAGGTTCCCCTGCTGATATATATGGTAGTATCTTAGAAAAACAGTTTGGATTTGAAAAATTCGGTAATGAAGTTCTCTATAATGGACAAACTGGTGAACAAATGGAAGCTGCTGTTTTTATTGGTCCATTATATGGTATGCGTCTCAAACACATGGTAGAAGATAAATGGAATGCACGTGGTCAAGGTCGTCGCGAACAACGTACTCATCAACCTACAGGTGGTCGTGGTAATCAAGGTGGTCTCAAAATTGGTGAACAAGAACGTGATACTATTGTATGTCATGGTACAAGTTCCTTTTTACGCGAATCTATTACAGTGCGTTCTGATGGTGCTAAATTCCCTATGTGTACTGGATGTGGTACTATACCTATATATAATGCTAAATTAGGCATCTCTATTTGTCCAATGTGCCAAGGACCTCTACAGTTTATTGGTAATACATATGATACTCTTGAATTATTGCCACCACTATCCAAACCAAATAATGAGATTATTGAAGTGGAAATGCCATATGCAACAAAATTATTTGAACAAGAAATCAATACATTCTTGAATATGAGTATGCGTGTATTATCTACTCGCGGCCTTACACGTTTGCGTGGAACGAATAATATTATTGAGGGTCTTTCACAGGAATCTATTGAATTGACTGAACTCCAACTACCCGATTTAATAAAGGTTGAAGAAATGGCTACACCAGCAGAAAAAGTTGTCATGGCAGAAGATTTAATAAATGCACAGCAACGTCTTGAAGATATGAAACAGAAGATTCGCGAAACAGAAATGGCAGTACAATCAATACAGGATACAGTACAGTTAACAGCACAGGAGACAGGAAATACACTACAGGTAGAACAGCAGCCAGGAGAACAGCAGCCAGGAGAACAGCAGCCAGGAGAACAGCAGTCAGCAGGAGAACATGTACAGGTCGAGCAACCAACCATATTTGTAGATGACACAGTTCCTATACAACCAAATGATGACAATATTAAAGAAATAAATCCAACTCCTGTACCTATTACTAAAATGGAACCTGTGCTAACAGCACCAATGGAAAGCACAGTAAAACAAATAACAAATCCACAATTAATCCCAGCAACAAAACGAACTTTGTGTGTTAAAAAGAAGCCTCAACAAGAAGAACAAATGAAACCATCAATACCTGCAAATACAGCAGTACAGGTGGTTAAATTGGAATAAAAATTTGATATATGTCCTATTTATATAATCCCTTAAAGATATAGTAATATTATATATTAAAATGAGTGTAATTGGAACAGATTATATTTATCGTTCAAGAATAACGATTCTAGATATTCTTGAGGGACGTGGATATAATACAAAACCCTATCGTAAGTTTTCTCCAAAAGAAATTGATGCATTCATTTCGAATTATTCATCTCTTAATATGACCCTTCAACATTCAGTAGAAGATAAACGTCATTGCGTAGTTAATTATCTTACATCACGTCTTATGAAACAAAAGATTGGTATCTTCTTTGAAGATATTCTTGAAAAAATGGAGGTGGATGAAGAAGACAGAGAATTCTATGAAGGAGTCTTTCTAATTCAGGAACCAATCACAGATACGCATCATCTTGCTGCATTAACTGAGTGGAATAATAATAAAAGACGCATTGCATTCTTCTATATTCCACAAATTGTATTGAATCCCCTAAATCATGTACTAGTTCCACCACACACGATTGTTGGAAATGATGTTCATGAAGAACTCATGAAACAACTAAATATTACTTCTAAATCACAGCTACCTATTATTAAATTCCATATAGACCCTATTGCACGCTGTTTAGGGCTTATACCCGGTGATATTATTAAAATTGTACGACCAAGTCCATCTGCTGGTACTTATACAGTATATCGTGTATGTACTCCATAAAAATTTAATATAATATATTTACAAAAATAATATTATATGTTAAATGATATTTCTATTAAGCAATAGTACATAGTCCTGTTTTCAGTAGGTACTATGATATGCTATTAGATGTGGCAAAAACATCAGTTTTTGACATATCTAATAGTACATAATAGTAAAAGAATGCCAACATTAGCAGAAATTGACCAAACAAGAAGTCAATTAACTTCAAGATATAATGCATTGGAAACATATAGAACTACACAACTAGCGAATGATGTAAATCAAATAAATCAACTTTTTGTTGAATATATTAAAACAGCAGGTACAGATGATTCCAAATTAGTTGGTGATAATTCAATATTAGATAAAATACAACAAATAGATACTAAATATGCAGCTTTTAAAACATTAGTTACAGATACTTCACAGCTATTAAATACATTATCATCTCAAGCAGATATTGGTGAAAGACTAAATAAATTAGGAGAAAAACAAACATCAATTGCAAATTTAAAAAAAGATGTTAAGGAACTTGAACAACGTGTTGATACAGGTGAAGAACGTGAAGAATTAATTAAAACAAGAGATGAAAAATCATCTTACGGTGAATTATATGGTGGTATTAATAGACCTCTACATTTAAATTCATTGCCAATTATGTTATCATTAACCGTAATATTTTTAATGGGTGGATTATATGCATTATCTACATTCTTTCCAAATATAGTGGGTTCAATAACAGGAACAATACAGTCCGTTAAACTACCACAATCTGATGAACCATTTTCAATTAAAGGATTATTATTATCACCATATCTTTTAATTACACTAATTGTTGGATTAGTTTCAGGATTTGCAATATATGCAGCCAAAAAAGATGGTAAGATATAATAATATAATTAAGTAAAATGTCTTGTCCGAACTCTAATGCAACATTTACAGATAGTCAATTAACTGCATTATTTCCTAATGGCTATCTTCAAATGCTACCGAATAATCCATCAAGAAGTACAAATGGTGTATTATTGAATACTGCATTAACATCATGGATTACAGCATTAATACAGAATAATAAGCTTCCGACTCAACCATCAACAGTTGAATTTAATAATGCTGCAAAAACAGCATCAAGTACAAATTCACAAAATACAGTAATTCAGGCATATATTACTGCTGAGAATACATTTGCAACAAATCTTAAAAATGAATACTGTCATTATGAAGCACGTTATAAATCTGCATTAAGAACTCTGTTAACAAAGTTATCAACACAATATACCACAGCAGGTAATGTAAATGCTTCAATTGCAGCAGATGTAGATAGATATCTAACAATAACAGAGTCATTAAATATTAAATTAAATGATTTAATCATTTTATCAAATGGTGTTGCACAAAATCGTTTAAAACTAGCTCAAACAAATGCATCAACTGCAAATGATATTAATACAGAATTACAAACACATGCAACAAATTTACAAAAACAAGCTGCAATTCTTAAAGATAAATCATCAACTACCGAGTTATACAAACGTATGGTTGAATATACAGAAGAAAAAAACAAGGCTAATCGTAATCTATTATCATTATATTCTTTCCTTAATGTTGTTGCGTTAGGTATGCTTGTTTACGTATATAGAGCATCATCATCAAATTAGACATAATTATAATTTAAGAATCTATTAATAAATCAAAATGCCAGCAAACAATTTTGATTCATTAATACGTGATGTACAATTAGCACAAGACGTTGAATTAGCTAATAGTATTAATCAATTAAAGTCAAATCCGGCACAGTTATCTACATATTTACAAACTGCTAGTGATAATATTTACAATAAAATCACTACAGCTCGTCAAGATGCATTTACCAAATCCTATTCTGATATGAATCGTGCTGTTGATGTACAAAAAAATCAATACTATTATACACAACGTAATCATGATTTGAATAATCTTCAACAAGGTTTCTATAAAAATGTTGAAGCTGAAGCAAATAAATATGTAATGGATAATGATAATGCAAAACGTCAATATGAAATTAATGAATGGGCTTCATCAAATAAATTAGATACACTTTTTATATTTCAAATACTATTTGTATGTTTATTAGTTGAAACAGTTGTTGTATTATTTTGGCGCCGTGGATTATTCAATACTGGTATATTTTCAATAATTACAGTTATTCTATTAGTCATATTCACATTTACTGTTGTAAGTCGTGCACAATATACTCAGAAATTACGTAATAATCGTTATTGGAATAAACGCAATTTTGATGTATACAATAAAAAACCAATTCCTATACCCGATTGTCAAGCTGTATCAGATGCTGCTGATGCTGCTGTAGATGCTGTATCCAATTTACCTGGTACTGCAACAGATGCTCTCAATTCTGCAAGACAAAGTCTCGGTTCTTCATTATCATCTCTAGGTGACTCTATTGCTGGTAATTAATAACTATTTTAATATATTATAATAAAAATGGCATCCATCAAAGCTTCATTAATTGGAGCAGTTAATTCAGCATCTAATAATAAAAAAATAGCAACTGTTGGTTCTGATAATGTGTTATTATATGATATATCATCAAATACGGTTACTCGTAATGGTATAAATATTAATGAAAAATTCGTTAAGATTAAATCAGAGATTGCAGATAAAAAAACATCTACTGCATCTATAAATAGTAAGCTCAAATCATCTGTAGATATATCATTTGTTGATGAAAGATGTGATCATATATTGAATATGATTGATATTATGTATTCCAATGAATCTCTTAATACATCACATTTTTTAAATACTATTGGAGATATATCTGATTTAGGATTAGCAATATTAAATAGATTTGCAATTAATGAAATAAATGATGTTATTGCACGTTATGGTCCAGAAAGATATAATGATATTTCTAATTCATTAATTTTTAATAATTCAATTACGTTATCAAATTGGGAAACAAAGGATATAGAATTATTAGAATCAATAATTACCAAATTATCTATATTTATTCCTGAATTGAATGAACCATTTCCGAATGTAGTAAATGCACATATTACAAAAATGAGAACATCATAAAGTGATTATTAATAACCGAAATGATTATTAATATATTATAAAGAATGTTGTATGAATCATTTACAGATGCTACTACAACAAACCCTCAATGTACAAGTACTGGTAGTGCAACAACAAACTTTGCTACAAGTTTAGCAACATATCTAAGAGAATGTAAAAATGGTGGAGATCTTCCTGAAGCCGCTAATAATTTTTTTGAACAAACTCTTGATATCAAATCACAATTTGAAACAATGAGTGCTGTATATACTGATTTGAATACAACTCTTACAAATATTGTTAGTAATAATGGTGCATTATCATTTGTTCAAAAAATGGACAATGCATTAAATATAATTAATGAAAAAGAAAATGATTTGAAAACAATTAAATCAAAGTTAGAGAAAAATGCACAACGTAATGACCGCAGATTTGTTGAAGAGAAAATTATAGCAGGTGACTTAACTGAATCACCTGATAAACTTCGCACATTTCAAGATAAAGTTATCGGTGCATTGTTCATCTCATATATATTCTTAGCATTTTCCATTATTGCTGTAACAGCACGAAATAGTCAATACAATTATAAAGTTATTGCAGTATCTGCCCTAATATTCCTATTCATATCATCTGTTCTTTTTGCATTATTTAAACATTTTGCCTAAAAAATTTGAGCAATCATTATTAATAAATACTTATCAAAAACATTTATTAATAATGATTATATCTGCTAATTTTACACCATTATATTTTCCTATTAAACTACAACATTCTATTAATAATAGTGAACATGTAATATTAAGTAATTATTTCTATAATATTATTAGACAACAGAGATTCTACCCATTTATTGAAATTCCTACACATTATATAATATTCTATGCATTACCTAATGATAATAAGGAGTTCATTCTATATTGTATACGATATAATACATCAACACATATAATTGAATATATGATGGATTGTAGACGCACTTATATGTCACTTGAACAATTAAAAATAATGTCTACTCTTAGAACAAATAGATTTAAAACCACATTATGTGGCTGTGATAAATGTTTTAATAGATTGCATATTTAATCTTCTTCATCGTCCTCAGTTATTATTCTAACATGTCTATATACCTTCTTTTTGCCTTCTGCCTCTCCAAATTCTTCATCCATTTTTTTCTGAAATTCTGATTGATTCAGTTTCGGTCCATTACTATTATGAGAATGCCATTGAGTATACAGACGCCATACTTCCATAAATGATGCTTCACAATCATCCTTAACAACAGACAAATGTGCAGTACGAAACTTGGCGAATACATCAAATGTCTCCTTATATTTTTGTGATTCATTCAATACAATATCTGGAATTGGTGATAAACCCGTCTTCATATATTCATGCTCATATACATATACTAGACGAGCAAAGAATGCCTCACGCCAACGACGCAGTTTAATATCTAGATAGTCATCACGTGGATAAATATTCTTCTTTGGGTCAATATCAGCCGAATCTGGTTCTACGAATTTACTTACAAATGGTACAACACGAATACGACGCCAAGTACCACGGTCCATTGAATGGATTGGTGGCAATTTATTACACATCATAAAGAGTTTACCAGAAATCTTGAAACGCTGTTGGTCTTCAAATAGACCACGTGCTTCTACAATATCTTCTCCTGAAAACTGCTTCATACGTGATGTATTTAGTGGTTCACGCTCATCTGGTTCCTGTAGATAAATGAATCTCTTATTACGAATTGATACAATATCTGGATTCGCCGCACCTGATTCTGGTCTCTTTCGTGTTAGAGCAGTTGCTTGTAGAGATGATACATAATCACCCAATACCATTCTCATTAATTCTACCAATTTAGACTTACCATTACCACCTACACCTGTCCATGTATAGTAACATTGTTCCTTATTTGCACCTTCTAGACATGATGCCAATAGACGCCACATATATTCACGTAGACCTTTATCAGGAAATACTTTACTCATAAAATCATCGATTTCTGCATTAGAAGGGTCTTCATCTGCTGTTTCTGGTGTATATACAACATATTCAATCGCATCAAATTCTGGCATTGAACGACCTGCAAGATTACTTACATAATCATCAGGGCGTCCAGGTCGAAAGTTGACTGTATAAATTGTTTCACCTGCTGCATTTTTACGACCAGAATCTGCACGCAAATCTAGTACTCCATTTGAACATCCAATCAAATAAGGATTCATATTCAATTTAGCTGAGAACTCCTCTTCATAGAAGATTGCCCCTGCCTCCTTCATAATGGAATCCTTGAATCCTGCATTATATAGATTCTGTTCAATCTTCAAGAACTTCTTCATTTTCGCCTCTGCTGCTGTCTTTGCAACATCATCCTTCATCTCAGATTCATACAACATCCTACGTGCACGCACCTTTGCCTTATCCACCAATGCTGTAACATCTGTACTAATCTTCCTGCGCAAATCCATTCCCTGTGGAATCCTGCGCCATACAATACTGTCAAATTCATACCATTCAGTTGTTTTATTATTAATAGATGCCTTATAACGGTCCCAGAACATACGATACAGTACACGAGCAAGATGTGTATGTGTTGCATCTACATCACGGTCAATAAAGGATACAATATCATTATCAAGTAGTTCCTTATAGTGTTCAGGATTATCTTGTTTTGCCCACAAATGCAGTGAACCCAGTTTTAATTTACGAGATTCATTATAAGAACGTTTCCAATTCGTGCGCCAGTCATCACGTAGTTTATAAATATCATTACCAGTATATTTTGGAGATTTGCGACTGAATTCCATCCATACATCAAACATCTCATCACTAGAATCAATATTGTGTAGACACCATCCAACTTCAATCCATGTACTATATGAATCTGCACGTTCAGCTGCCAAACATTCAAGAGCCAATTGTTTTGCCAATTTAATTTCATCGGATGTAAATCCTGTAGCCATCCATGTTGGATATGATGCTTCAATAATATCGGTTGATGCAATGGATGGTTGAGGTTTCGATTTACGACTTGTACTGCTTTTTGCAGAACGTGCATCATCAACTGTTTGATTATCCTCCAAATCGATATTATCTACTGCATCATCACCTGCACCTGCACTCAATGTAGGAGATTGTACTGCACCACTACCACCACATACCTTACTTTTAATACGACTCCATACATCCATCATATCATCTTTAACTGGAATATCATCAGTATCAATATTATAACGAATAGTAAGAAGTTCCATTAGTTCACGAGTATTATAGTTCTTTGGAGATTCTTCTTTGAAATCATCATTATCTGGATTATATGCTAGAACTGTATGGAGTTTATATGCAGGAATATCAGGCTTAGATTCACCATAGAAGAACCATCCATTCTTTTTTAGAACTGATTCATCATATACATCTGCTTCTTGATTTGTATATTCTGTTCCATCAAATGACGTATTAACTGCATGCATATCAAGCATTGAATAACGAAGAATCTGTTGATGTTCAGAATGCAGTACAATATCAGGACATTCAATATGAATACCATCTTTAATTACTTTTTTACCTTGACCAGATTTCTTTTCATAGGGTAGTGGTCTCAAACATACAAAGAATCGTAGTTCTTCATATATAGATACATCATAGAATGTTTTAATAACATCTACATACATTCGAATAAATTGTTTAATGTGGTCATCATCAAAACGTCGTGTAATTGCTCCAACAGGGTCATATTTGAAATCCAAATCAATTAGTAGTGGAGAATATCCATCTGTTCTACGCTGTTCAATAAAATTCTGTGGACGACCTTTTTGTTGAAATAGATAATCATGTAGTAAATCAAGAAACTTTGAATAATCTGCATCTTGAACCATCCATCGACCCTTTACTTCACCCATACCAGTGAATGAACATGGTTTTCCACGTTCTGCTGTTCTTGTTAGAAGAAACTCACGTAGTTGATGTGCACGAAATGCAGATTCTAAAACAGGCATTTTAATTGATGCCTATTATAAAATTTTAATAGTAATGGATAATCTATATTTACTCTTGGTTGATATATGATATCAAATTTTTATATTTTATACAATCTACATAAAAATTTGACAAAATACTTTAAATGAAAGCTGCTTATAGATTCATATAATATAATAGATAAATAACAATGAAATTTTGTCCTGATTGTAGATATTATCTATATTTGCAAATTAATCCAGAAAATAATGTCATGATGCGTCATTGTCGCAATTGTGGATACAAAGAGGAAGAAAAAGGTGGTATTGTATTTGAAACAAATCTACAAGAGAAATCTAGTGAAGGATATAAACTACTACTAAATGAATTTACTCGTCAAGACCCGACATTGCCTCATGTTAATAATATTAAATGTGTAAATCAATCTTGTAAATCTCGTACAGATAATGTTGAATCAGATATTATTTACATGAAATATGATGCAAAGAACATGAAATATATCTATATATGTAATGTATGTGGTGAACAATGGAAATCGCAAACATAAATGTCCGCAATTTGGGTGTTAAATCGCAAATATAAATGCACGCAATTTGGGGGTTAAATCACACACATAAATGTCCGCAAAACATAATATTTACAATTTGTAATGAATACATATTGTAAATATGTAACTAAAATAATTTTTGTTGGAGATTCATATATTGGAACAACGGCAATATGTGATTATTTAACTAACAATATGCATACTAAGACATATGAAAAAACAATTTGTGTAAATTATATAACATATAATACAGCACCAAATCATCAATTATTAATATGGGATATAGCAGGTGATATTAATTATCTATCCTTCACAAAACAATATTTTAATGGTTCAGATGTAATTTGTATATTCTTCAATTCTGAAAAATCATTTCAATCAATTGATTTTTGGCATCAATCTATTATAGATAATACAAATACACATCCTATAATTTTTATTGTTAATATACAATTTAATAAAAATAATATACTAGCTAATTCAGATATTGCAAAGAAAAAAGCGGTAACTATGGGAGCATTCTATTATGAATTAAATAAATCAAATATATATGACTTATTTGATATAATTGCATTTTCATTTAATACACATCTATAGCCTATGATAGTCCCTGTTTTCAATAGGACAATGAAGTAACTAAATCAGGATAATATTCAGATAATATTGTTAATAAATATTTTGGGTCGCATGAAGGCGCTTCAAACTTTGCACCAGCAATAATATCATATATATTATCAATCTTCTCAGGATTCTGTGAACGTAGATATGAACAATAATCTATATCATTCGTCTTCATATGTATACAACTTTCAATAATATTTACAAGTCTAGGGGAACATGTATTGCGAACATTATCAATTATATAAAAAAACGAAAGTAATTGAAATAGATCACGACCTTTTTTAGGACAACCATCATCTTCATTAAAGAAATCATCACTCGATAAAATAGCAGGCATCACAGGTGGTGGCGGTAATCCTATACATGCAAATCCAAAATCCACAATATTAATTCTCTTTTCAGCAAATATCCTCCATTGTGCTGTATTAATATATTTCTCGTCACTAATATTTTTTGTTATTAATATGTTATTACCTTTCATATCACGATGATTCAAACATAGATTGGATTCAAGACATTGTACAAATATTGCAACTTGTGCTAAAATAGACACTACTAGTTTATCCAATTTTTCAGAATCAGTTTCCCTATTTAATACATCAGATACCTTCTCTACATTACGTAGCGCTTCCATTGTAAATGATATACTGCCACCTGGTAAACGATATATATCAGTAACTTTTGCAACTGCATTATGAAATCCCTCCTTTTCTAAAGATGTATATGCAATATGTTGAAGACATGCTTCCAGAAAAAGAGAATGATGTTGTCTCTTACTTCTTTTTCTCACAATTGTTTCATGCTTTTGCTGTCTATTACCAGATGCATCAACAGTTGTTTCATATACTTCAATATATTCTACATAACCATATGTTCCCTTTGATAATATCGGGCCTATATAAAAACGTCTTGTAGAAGTTTCATCTATGCGCTGCAATGTAATCTCTTCAATATGTGTATAGGGTTCTTGAACACGTTCATTCACATATTTTGACCTTGGTATTGCATCTCTCTGAATATATATAATTTCTTCAATTGGTCCATTATAATAAATTCCAAATTCTTCTAGATTTATTGTTGTCATTTGATGTGAGGACTACTTATTGTATACATATTTATCTAACCATGCTTTTAAAATATATTCAGCTTTTGTTATTGGTGGTGAATTATTATAATATAAATTTGTCCACATATATGCCATCATTTCATTTGGATGTTCAAATGCTGACTGTGATATTTTATCGCCAAAAAACTGTTTCAACTCCTGCGGCATAATTACTGTCGTCTCACCTGTTTTCAAATTATAATATGTCATTCGAATATCTGTCAGTTTTGCTGCGTCCTTCCTTAAAAATCTCGGTCTTACTAACCATAAACTACTATTTACATTAATTGTATATACCTCCATTGCATCTGGATTTATCCTATCTCCTTCTATCGGCTCTATTGACGATTTAATATAATTCCAGCCATATGCATAAAAACTATCAATATCAACTGGATGTTCTCTTTGATATATATGTACTAATTCATGAAATATAATCTCTTCACGCTGCTCTTCAGATTGTTTTAATATATTTTCTGGTAGACATATAATATTATTTGCTCTTGTATGTGGTAATCCATTATCTGCAGATTCTTCTAAAATTATAATAAATGCTTTCTTAATTGGAGGTAATTTATCACCTATTTTTATTATACTATGTTTTAACACAATTGAATATTTATTAAATTTATCTTCTGATAATTGTAGGGGGTTATATATTGATTTTTGCCGTGCATACATATTTGTATGAGATTGATTAATATTTTCCAAATAATTATCGATACTTTCAGCTATTCTAAGCTCTTTTACTGCATTATTATAATCTAATAAAAATATATTATTAGAAAGAAGCATTTTTATTACATTATGATATAATTACTTCTTTACTTTCGCATCAGTTTGCACTTGCGCCTTCTTTCTAGCTGTCTGCCTTGTTTTAACTAGAGCTGCATCTAAATCACGTGTACTAAAGTAACTCAATATACTTGATTGTTTAATATTTTGCTGCTGATTCTCCAGACTATTATTACTTGCAACTTTCTTCATTGTTGGTCCATCACTACTTTTAACCGTTGGTGCAAACCCAAAATGTTTTGTAATAAATGCCCTCTGTTGTTCAGCCGAACATTTCTGCAATGCTTCTCGGAATAACAAATCACCTGCAATTGATTCACGTACAGTCATCTTTTTATCATCCGTTAATTCCTTGTACTCCTTTGGCAACATAGACCGTTTGAAATCTGACATGTTATCCAATAGAATTGCAAACATCTGTGCAATAGGATTCGTCAATTGACGATGTATATAATATTCATAATCTGGTTTCAAATTATTATCACGAATATATTGAGGATGTTCTATTCTGTCTCCCTGAAGTTTTGATGCCTGTTGTCCTGCTTCAGGCATCACATAAATATATGGAATTCTGTCACCAGATGCAGGTGCATTACCTGGGTCACGCGCAGTCATTCTATCCGCCAATGCCTTGTGTGCAATACGTGTAGGGTCTGCATAATCTGCACGCAGTGATTTAGTTATTGTTAGTGGCCCAAAACCATATTTGCCCTTTACTAAATCCATACATCCCTGCTTCACGATTTCTTGTGCTCCATTAACATCCTGTTCATCCAATACTTTTCTCATTGCTGCACCATAAATCATCTTAACAATTGGAGCATTATCTCTGCGTTTCAATGCAATACCCATATATTTGTATACGAAATCATCTGGATTCGATTCATACATACGACCTGCATAACGTTTCTTTGAAAACATTAGAAGTGGATCAAATACTTTATCAAATTCAAAATCATGTGGGGGTTTTAGTGCCTGTGTCACCAAATGACCTGCCTCTTCTGTTAGCGCTATTACTGCTTCACGTGCAGCACGGCCTTCTAGGGGGGCTCCTGTATGGGGGTCCCTTGGAGAGAAAGTTACAAAGAGGGAGTCCGTGTCTCCATACACTACCTTTGCCCTTGAAAATTCACCCGAACCATAGAATTCTTCAATTACCTCTTTTGCGAACATAATCTGCTTTCGTCCATAACTTGTAACAGAGGCTGCCAAATGCTGTAGACGAATCTTAAATGTACGAGAACCTAGCTGACCATATAATGAATTTGCTGTAATCTTGTATGCATTCTGTTCTGTGTCTAGCAGAGCTGCACGCAATGGATCCGTCTCCTTCGCCGCCTCATTACGCTTCGCCTTTCTTGCAGCCAATAGTTGCTGAATAATCTGCGGCACAGTTCCTTTTGAATTATCCGCAGGCTGCGCATATCTACAAATACGACGACCAACAGCAATCTTCTGCGGATTCTTCCTCTTATCTTTTGGGTCTGGACGCAGCAAATCAAACTCTATATCTGTATACCTACAAATATCCGCAGGCAATCCATCATATTCATCTGAACCCCATGCTACCTCTATCAAACGACCATCAAATGTATAGTCTTTCACCCAAACTATCATATCATGACTAATGTTTTCTGACACAATCGTGGAAGGATATAGCGATGCAAAATCCGCTACTCCTACTGGTGTTTTATGTAGACCAATATCAGGGTCCAATACAATTGCACCTTCATAACTATCCTCCTGCTTCACTTCATCTCCATCTTCATTTGTTGAGAAGTTTGATGGAGATGGCATTACAATAATAACTTGATTTCTTATTGCCGCTTCCTTGAACATGAGTGATTCGATTTTGATGCCTTGACCACGTGTAAAGATATATCCAATTGGTACTGAACAAACATTACTCATAGCCATGGAATTTGTAAATACATCCAGCTTTTTATAGAGCTCCATTACTAGGTCACAATCTTGAACGCAATATTTCGCCACCTTTGCACGGTCTTCATCCGTTCCCTCATGACATCTAAATATATCCTGGGGCGGTAAATCATCCTTTACAATTGCCCACTTCTCTGCATCATCCAAATCCGCCAAGAATGTAATACGCTCTTCTGAATCTAGTACTGCCTCCTTACCTGCTATCTTCAATCTAATACTCTTACCTTCTACATTCATCACTTCCATTTTCTCTGTAACTGGCTCTCCATTCTCATCCAATAATACAATAGCACGTCCAGGCCGCGCATCACCAATACCACCCTTCACTTGCAATACCAACTCCTCTGGATGTTCATTTAATACCTCTACTGATTGAATCTTACCTGACATGTAATGACCTGTTACAAAATCAAGTTTATATGATGGCAGAGCAGCAATACGACGAATATAATGCAATAAATCTACCTGTAGACGTCCCTCTGTAGTCCACATATACAGGAAATTATCACCAAGAGCTGAAGAACTCAGCCGCTGTTCCTTCAACTTCAACTCTGAACCAAATTCTATTAGGCGATTCATACCTTGAATTTCATCCGCTACTGTAATTCCTAAATCAATTGCACGGTCCCATACATATCGTTCATCAAAACCAAAGATATTATATCCAATCAGAATATCTGGATCAATATCTACCATCCATTTACACCAATCCAAAATCAATTCTCTTTCATTCTTTGATACATGTAGAATTGCACCCTCCACTGGACCACAAGATGGCTGTACAAATATATGACGCTCCATTGCGCCATTTACACCAGTTACAAGCGTTGTACCAATTTGAATAATAGGGTCTGCTTGTAGTGGCATTGTTTGTCCTAGTGTTGAATTAAATAGTTTTGTAATTCCTTCTAGCGCCTCCTCATTACGTGCAGCTGAACCTGCACCACGCCTCTCTTTTGCATCATCTGCCAAATATAGTTCCAATTCATTCTTCAAATTCCTACAACGCTTCTCCACTAGTTCCCTTTTTGGTAGTGGATTCCTTGTTGGTAGTGGTTTATCACCATAGAACTTTCCAATAAGATGTTCAATTGCAGCATCAACATTTTCTGCAGTAAATTGCTGATAAATATTCTTTGCAACCTTGGAATAATCCTTCTTTGCCACAGGGAAATCACCTGTAGATGAATAGGTTTCTATATCCCATGATGCAACTTTGAATGCACCTGTTGGCGCTGGTGGATTTGATACAGGAGATACATCCTCCCATTCTACATCCGCCAAAATCATATTATTTTCCTCAGATGTAACATATTCATCTGGTATAGACATCCATCCGCATGGTTGTAGATTGCGTTCATGTATAAATCGCAGCATTGGATCCAAATTGGCTTCATATATTTCAGGAGGTTGTGAACCCCATGGACCTTTCAATTGACTACGTGTTTCTGGGCGACCATATTTATTAATAAATGCATTCTTAATTTGTCTGAATACTTCTAGTGATGGTGTATCAATCTTAATAAATGGAAAGGACTTGTTAGCTGTATATCCATAGAATAGTTTCTTTTCACAATATTGAATACTCAAGAATTTGAGTGGAACTGATTTACAATAGAATGATAGATAATCTTTCAGATATTGAATGAATCTCCCCTTATTTTTCTTGGCAGATTCAGTATCACCTGGTATACGAATGTAGAAGTATGGACGAAAACCCTGTACATCAACACGGATTGTTTTACCATCAGATGTTTTACCAAATAGATGTATTAGGAATTCGCGCTGTTCGATATTTTCTACTTTTTTTTCTGTAGCTGATTCATCATATTCATCAATGTCTGAATATTTGACTTCACGTTGACCATCATTTTCACGTGTGATTATTTGGTCACGCGTCAAAATGTCTAAGCAATGGAAAACTATAGTCATTCTCTATATGCCCATAAATTACTTATTAATATATATAACATCTTTATACATTTGTAAAATATCAAATTTTTAATATATTGGGTGCGCAACAATTCTAATATCCACCTCTTAATCTACGTAGTGTATTTCTTCTACCACCACGTTGACCCTCCATTCTTGTCTGCTCCACGGAAAATTGCTCTGGATTATATCCTAAACTTTGCACAAAATCCTCATCCGATTTTGGTAAATTTACTATATTACTCTTTATACCAATTGAATTATTCATTGTAGAAGCAGAATTCTTCATTGGAGCCGATGAATTCTTCATTATAACAGGCTCCATTGTTTCCTCAATATCAATGTCCATTGGATATGGAGTTGCAGTTCTATTAGCAATGGTCACTTTGGCTGATGGTTCGTCAACAGTGCTATTAATATAGTCATTTATCATATCATCCATTGAGGCATTATTCAGGGGCCTCGCATTAACAGCTTTTGATACAGTATTATTTGCCACAGACATTACAGCTGAACCATTCGCAGCCAGTGTCTTCATTGCAGTCTTTTCACGATAATTTGGTATATTAACAGTATCTCCGGTTGTACCACTAACAGCAATTACTGTCGGATATCCTTCTATTGTTGTACGTGATGGTATTGATGTCTTGGATAATACTTTTTCATTTAATGCAACCATATTTACATTCTTTCCTCGTGAACCTGTAATATCCTTCCAGACAGGTTTATAATCATGACAGTGAGGACACCAGTCAGCATATACAAATACAATTGTTAATGCACCTTTTCTTTTTAATAGCTGTTCAAATTGCTTCACTTGAGCGGCAGATTGTACTTCTAATAATGTACCTTTGGCTGAACGTTTTTTGGTGCGCATCATCTTACGTTTACCACCATTTAGTCGTCGCTTTATTGTAGCCGCACGTCTTGTCTTCCTCATTTTTCTATTCTTTATTAATAAATATTTCTACAATGTTTGAAGATATTACACCATTTCTACCTTCCTCACAAATCATCGTTATGATTCTCGCAGGATTAACTGTCCTTGCATATATATTATTCTATTTTGCAGGACGTCAATACAATCGCCGTGATGGTTTCAGAGCGCAGCAACCTATAATTAATAAAAACTATTAGAATATTAAAAATAGTAATAATGTTTGAAGATATACAACCATATATACCGACAGGACAAACAATCGTTATGATTATTGCAGGTTTTACTGTCTTAGCATATATATTATTCTATTTTGCAGGACGTCAATACAATCGTCGTGATGGTTTTGCATCAAATGAAGTATCCGTTGAACAGGGTTCCTCTGGAAAACCATATACAACATCACCTATTATGAAATTAGCAGATTACGATAGTGCAACCGAATTAGATGTAATTGCTCAACAAGAGGGTGAACGCAGTGCAGCCGATGAACGTATTAATCGCCTTGCATCTGCACGACCCTTTGAATGGAGCAATCTTCCCTCATCATCCTATACATTTCAAGAAAACCAGGCAAAATGGTTATTAGACAGTAATGTAGTTGGTAGTAAATCAATTGATACTGCTGCATCCTTTGGTGGGTATTCCAAAGAGGGTTTCACTGGTACACAATCTACTGCTGTTCAACCACCTGATTATGATGAAATAGAAGCCGAAGAACAACGTATATTATCTACATATGTGCCCGAAAAATCTGCAAATCTGACTCATTATAGTGTAGAAGATGTGGATAATCTTATTGAACGCGTCTATAAAGCACGTGGATTAATACCTGAAGTAAAACGTGCTCCAAGTGGAGTATATGAAGTAGTTGCAACACGTCCTATTAATGAGAAAGTATTATTTGAAGATGAAGTTGAGGCAAATGTTGTTCGTGAAGGTGGAGGTGCCGCTGCAACAATTGATGTACCATCTGCCGCTGAAGCAGTTGCTGCTGGATTAGACCCATTCTATGAACCACGTACATCTATGCGCCCTGGACGTAATACATATATGCAATGGACACCTGGCTTAGAACGCGCTTTTGCACCTACAGAAAACAAATTACATTGGTATTAAGAGGGCTAAATGTGACAATATATTATTAATATAAATGCCTGCTAAAAATAAACAAATATCTTCCACCGAAAATAACTGTTTATTTATTGATGAAACTGCCTGTACTGCTGAATCAGAAACTGCCTGCAAACCTGTGCTGACAAATATACAACTTGATAACCGTGAACATGAATTAATAAGACTTATACCTACTGTTTCAAAACCTCGTGCTCTTCATGTTGGTGATATATGGATTGGTTTATCTGGTGAAGAACCTGCACAGGGTGGTTTGATAATTGAACGTAAAACCTGGGCTGATTTGGAGGCCTCTATAATGGATGGACGATATAGAGAACAACGAGGACGCTTATTAGCATATTCACAGGAAACAGGTGCACGAGTTGCATATATTATTGAAAAATCTACACTACGTAATTGGACACAAGACACAGTAAGAAAATTCATTATGCGTATACAATTGGTACATGGTATTGCAGTATTTGAGACAGCATCGACACAGGATACAGCACAGTTTATACGCAGTCTAACAGCATCCTGGGAGACAGACAGTACAGCATTTACAGCAGTACAG
>JACCDX010621590.1_pt1 | contig 56313 bp, 54 predicted proteins | sample 7449681 | NCBI WGS metagenome assembly JACCDX01 (sample SAMN15323450, study PRJNA562643) | freshwater metagenome | isolation source: river surface water | place: USA:Blue River Watershed | collected 2017-08-18
GCCATACTTAATTGCCATTTTGTGCTTTTTAAACAAAAATTTTTTAAGAGATACACCTTATCAATGATTGGGTGTAAGTATTCAATCCAAATGAAGTAACTACAAAAATGTCAACATATCGACGAGGCTCTGCAGTAATCAATATGTTTGAGTTCTAAGTGATGGTTGAACTTGGGGCTTGTCCTGGTCTTAAATGTTGATCATGCAGGTAAGCATCTGGGTGTTATGACCAAGTAAGAATGAGTTTCAAAACCCGATTACTTAATGCTTCATGATTTCATAGATCCAGTGAAACCACATATAAAGCGCAGCGCTAACGAAAAAGCGCGTTCTGATGCTTTAAGCGAAGGACTTAAGTTTATTCTTGGTGCCTCCGACAGGAATCGAACCTGTATCTAGCGCTTAGGAGGCACTCGTTCTATCCATTGAACTACGGCGGCGGAGGCTGAATTTTAGCCTTCAAATCCATCGACAAGGGCAATATGTCCTTCTGAATTGGCCTTCCGGTGCGGCAAGATGGCTTGGTATTCAGGACTGTTGTACCAAGTTTGGGCCGCTTCTCGACTTGCAAATTCAATCACAACGCGGCGATTGCCTTGCGCTGTGCCTTCGAGTTGTGTGCAGTCACCACCCCGAACTAAATATTTGCCGCCGTATTGGGCCAATGTGGCAGGCACATGCTGCGAGTACTTGGTGTAACCCTCTGGGTTGTGAACGGTCACTTGCCCAATGATGTATGCCTTGGCCATGGTGGCTCCTAAAAGAAAATTGAACTCAAAAATTACTTGCTCATCATGCGCATCGCATCTTCCAACCCTTTGAGGGTGAGCGGGAACATGCGGTTGCTCATGAGTTGTTGAATCACGGCAATGCTTTGGCGGTACTGCCAGACACCTTGCGGCTCGGGGTTGATCCAAGCAAATTTGGGGAAGGTGTGCGTGAGGCGTTGCAACCATTCGGCGCCGGCTTCTTCGTTGTTGTATTCCACGCTGCCACCGCGCTGCAGAATTTCGTAAGGGCTCATGGTGGCGTCCCCCACAAAAATCAGTTTGTAATCTTTGTTGTACTTGCGCAGGATGTCCCAGGTTGAGAACTTTTCGGCATAGCGGCGCTTGTTGTTCTTCCACATGAAGTCGTACACGCAGTTGTGGAAGTAATAAAACTCTAAGTGTTTGAACTCGGCCTTGGCCGCCGAGAACAATTCTTCCACGCGTGCAATGTGATCGTCCATGGTGCCACCCACGTCCATCAGCAACAAAACTTTCACATTGTTGTGACGCTCTGGAATCATCTTGATGTCCAGGTAGCCCGCATTGGCTGCGGTTGAGCGAATGGTGTCTGGTAAGTCGAGTTCTTCAACAGAGCCTTCGCGTGCAAACTTGCGCAGACGGCGCAAAGCCACCTTGATGTTGCGGGTGCCCAGTTCTTGGGTGTCATCGTAATCGCGGTAGGCGCGTTGTTCCCACACTTTGACCGCGCTGCGTTGACCGCCTTTGCCGCCAATGCGAATGCCTTGAGGGTTTTGACCGCCATTGCCAAAGGGGGATGTGCCGCCTGTGCCAATCCATTTGTTGCCACCTTCGTGGCGTTCTTTTTGTTCTTCGAGACGCTTCTTCAAGGTCTCCATCAACTCGTCCCAGCCCATCTTTTCAATGGCGGCTTTTTGTTCGGGCGTGAGTTCTTTTTCTAAGATTTTTTGCAACCATTCCAAGGGCACTTCCTTGGTGAAGTCGGTGAGCATCTCAACGCCTTTGAAGTAGGCGCCAAAGGCCTTGTCAAATTTGTCGTAGTGCTTCTCGTCCTTCACCATGATGGTGCGACTCAAGTGGTAGAAGTCGTCAATGTTGCAGGCGTCTGAAGCAGGGCCCACCACGTTGGCTTGCAATGCTTCTAAAACGTTGAGGTATTCGCGCACAGACACCGGCAATTTGGCGGCACGCAGGGTGTAGAAAAAATCGATCAGCATGCTTCAGGCCTCGCGCGAACGACTGAGTTGGTAATCCAAGTGCGCTTTCACTGAAGGCCACTCGGTGTTCAAGATGCTGTAGACGCAGGTGTCACGCAGGGCGCCTGCTGCATCGGGGTGATGGTTAATTTGATGGTTGCGCAAGACGCCATCCAACTTGGCGCCCAAGCGCTCAATGGCGCGGCGGCTTTGTTGGTTGAAGAAATGCGTTCTAAATTCAACCGCATTGCAGCGAAGATGCTCAAAGGCATGGGCCAACAGCAGGCGTTTGCATTCGGTGTTGACGGGTGAGCGTTGCACACTTTTGCGATACCACGTGGAGCCAATCTCAACACGCAGGTTGGCCGCATCGATGTGCATGTAGGTGGTCATGCCCACAGCCTTGCCGTTCACCATCACGGTGAAGGGCAGCAAGCTGCCTTCCTTGTGTAAATTCAAGCGCCGCGCAATTTCATCGGCCATTTTTTCTGGCGTGGGAATGAAGGTGTACCAATGGCGCCAAAGCTCGCCATCCTTCACGGCTTCGACCAAATCGTCATGGTGCGACGCGTTCAAAGGTACCAACTCAGCATGTTTGCCTTGAAGGTGAACCGTTTGCGTGAATGCGTTTGGTGTGCTCATCATTTGTCTTTCGATGAGCTGTTGCCTGAGGCATCGTTTGCTTCATCTGATCGCGAGGCCGCTTGATGCGCTTGCCATCGCCTGGCCAATTGCAAACCCAAGCCACCGCCCAAGCCCACCAACACAATGCCGCCAATGCTGTCGTTGCCATAACCCGCTGCAAAAATATTCCAGCCCAGCAACTGCCCAGCCCAAAAGCCCAACAACGCACCGCCGACAAAGCCGACTGCGTCTGACAAACCTTCAGCGAGCAAATTGCGTGACATGTTTTAGCGGTTGCGTTGGTTCATGAACACCAGCTTTTCAAACAAGCTGACGTCTTGCTCGTTCTTCAGCAAGGCACCCACCAGTGGTGGCACGCTGACCTTTTGATCAGCACTTTGCAAAGCTTCCAAGGGAATGTCTTCGGCCACCAACAGCTTGAGCCAGTCGAGCAATTCGCTGGTTGAAGGTTTCTTTTTGAGGCCGGGCAAACCGCGCACGTCGTAGAAGTTTTTCAACGCAACGGTGAGCAATTCTTTTTTCAAATTGGGGAAGTGCACATCCACAATTTGCTTCATGGTGTCGGCTTCAGGGAACTTGATGTAGTGGAAGAAGCAGCGGCGCAAGAAAGCGTCGGGCAATTCTTTTTCGTTGTTGGAGGTGATGAACACCAAGGGACGTGTTTTGGCTTTGATCAGCTGACGTGTTTCGTAGCAATAAAACTCCATGCGATCGATTTCGCGCAGCAAGTCGTTGGGAAACTCGATGTCGGCCTTGTCAATCTCGTCAATCAAAATGGCCACGGGTTCTTCGGATGTGAAGGCTTGCCAGAGCACACCCTTGATGATGTAGTTTTCGATGTTCTTGACTTTTTCATCGCCCAACTGGCTGTCGCGCAGACGGCTGACGGCGTCGTACTCATACAGGCCTTGTTGCGCTTTGGTCGTGGACTTGATGTGCCACTGAATGAGTTTCAATCCCAAGGCTTCAGACACTTCCTCGGCCAACATGGTTTTGCCCGTGCCGGGTTCGCCTTTGACAAGCAAAGGGCGCTTCAAGGTGATGGCCGCATTCACAGCCAATTTCAAATCTTGCGTGGCAACGTAGTTGTCGGTACCTTGGAATTTCATAATGAACTAGATGGAGTGGTTAAGCTTGTTTTGATTGTGCGCGAGAACATCGGTTTGAAAATGGGGGTTCACCACCTTGAATGTCGCTTCAGTGACCGAATCGGCCGATCCAGAAGATCAATCCTTGGTGGCATGTCTTTGCACGCAGTCAATGTAAACCTGACCATCGGGCATGCGACCCGAGCGCTGGCTTTCGTAAATCATGCGGCCGAGGCACTCCATGGTGGCGTGATGCGCCTCGTGCAAGGATTTCCTTTTGTGGGTGAGCAGTTCCACCGCCTGACGGATGCCTCGGGGCTGGTCGATGCTGCACTGCTCACTGATGGACAGGTGCATGGACAAATGTAAAAAAGGATTCTCTTTGTTGGGATCCACGTTCAACATGCTGGCCAAGGCGGCATCAACGTCCGCGAAGTCGGCGTGGTATTCAGGATGCTCGTCAATCCACTGGCTGGCCAGAATTTCAATGGGCTCTAGCGTGGCGCCTGAACGGGCTTTGGCATAGGTGCCACAGAAGAATCTGCGCACATCGGCTTGGGAAGGTTGTATCAGCATGCCAACATTGTCTCCGAAGGACATTGGGGGCTTAGCTTAGGGTCAATTCCGACTTGAAATTAGTCCAAACATGCACTATATTGCATGATTCTTAAAAACCTCAGTCCAACCTCAAAGAGCCAACATGAGTTCCAACATCACCCAAGCTTTCATTTGTGACGCCATCCGCACACCCTTCGGCCGTTATGGCGGCGCCTTGTCCAGCGTTCGCACCGATGACTTGGGTGCCATCCCCATTCGTGCCCTGATGGCGCGCAACCCCCAAGTCGATTGGGCCGCTGTGACTGACGTGTTGTACGGCAACGCCAACCAAGCCGGTGAAGACAATCGCAATGTGGCGCACATGAGCAGTTTGCTGGCAGGTTTGCCCATTGATGTGCCAGGTGCCACTTTGAACCGTTTGTGTGGTTCAGGCCTCGATGCCGTGGGCTCTGCTTCACGTGCCATCAAATCCGGCGAAGCCGGTTTGATGATTGCCGGCGGCGTGGAAAGCATGAGCCGCGCACCGTTTGTGATGCCCAAAGCAGAGTCTGCTTTCAGCCGCGCCAATGCGGTGTACGACACCACCATCGGCTGGCGCTTCATCAACAAATTGATGAAAGAAAAATATGGCGTGGACTCCATGCCCGAGACCGCCGAAAACGTGGCCACCGATTACAAAATCGAGCGCGAAGCGCAAGACCGCATGGCCTTGGCCAGCCAAATGAAAGCGGTGGCCGCCCAAAAGGCTGGCCACTTGGCGCGTGAAATTACGCCCGTTAGCATTCCTCAGAAAAAGGGCGATGCCATCGTCGTGGACACTGACGAGCATCCCCGCGAAACCAGCCTCGAATCCTTGGCCAAGCTCAAAGGCGTGGTGCGCCCTGATGGCACCGTGACAGCGGGCAATGCCAGTGGCGTCAACGATGGTTCATGTGCCTTGTTGCTGGCCAACGAAACCATGGCGGGCAAGTACAGCCTGACACCCAAAGCCCGTGTGGTGGGCATGGCCACTGCGGGTGTGGCACCGCGCGTGATGGGCATTGGCCCCGCACCTGCCACCTTGAAAGTATTGGCGCAAACAGGTTTGACCCTGGATCAAATCGATGTCATTGAATTGAACGAAGCCTTCGCAGCGCAAGGTTTGGCCGTGCTGCGCATGTTGGGTTTGAAAGACGACGACGAGCGTGTGAACGCTTGGGGCGGCGCCATTGCCTTGGGTCACCCTTTGGGTGCCTCGGGTGCTCGTTTGGCCACAACCGCCGTCAACCGTTTGCATGCCACCGGTGGTCGCTATGCGCTGTGCACCATGTGCATTGGCGTGGGCCAGGGCATTGCCGTGATTCTGGAACGCGTCTAAGGATTTTCAAATGACAACAAGCCTCTCAACCCGTGCAGCGTGGTACGAAAAAAATGGTGAAGCCCAAGACGTCATGGTCGTGGGGTCACTGCCACTCAAAGCACCGGGCAGAGGTGAGGTGTGCGTGCGTTTGGCCACCTCGGGTGTCAATCCTTCCGATGTGAAGTCGCGCCGTGCACGGCCCTTGACCGACCAGTGGGTGGTGCCGCACAGCGATGGTGCTGGTGTGATTGAGGCTGTGGGTGAGGGCGTTTCAAAGCAGCGAGTGGGTGAACGCGTTTGGATTTGGAATGCGCAGTGGCAACGTCCGCACGGCACGGCCTCCGAAACCATTGTGTTGCCTGAAGTACAAGCAGTGAAGCTGCCCGACAACACAGATTTTGCAGCCGGTGCTTGTATGGGAATTCCAGGTTTGACAGCTGTGCAAGCAGTGCATCTGGCAGGCGACGAAAATTTGCGTGGCAAAAAGGTTTTGGTCACTGGCGCATCTTCTGCGGTGGGGCATTACGTCACGCAAATGGTGACGCTTTATGGTGGTCAGGTCATTGGCACTGTGGGCTCCGAAGAAAAAGCCGCGCATGCCAAATCAGCGGGTGCTGTTGAAACTATTTTTTACAAAACAGAGCCAGTGGTCGAGCGCTTGAAAGCCTTCAGCCAAGGACGAGGAGTTGATGTCATCATCGACATGGACTTTGCCACGGCATCTCAGTGGGTCACCACCGGTGGCTTGGCGCCCCATGGCCAATTGATCGGTTATGGCTCCAACGTGGTGGGCGATATTCCTTTGACCTTCCGTCCCTTGTTGTTCAATTCGATTGGTCTGAAATTTTTCTTGGTCTACGACTTGCTGCCTGCAGATCGCACATGGTGTGTCAATCGCCTGAATGAATTGCTGGCCAGAGGTCAGTTACAACACACCATTGGTGCCCGATTTACGTTGGACCAAATTGTGAAAGCGCATGAAGCCGTTGAAGCAGGTCAATTAGGCAATGTGGTGATTGATCTCTGAGACAAAGCTGGTTAGAGTGCGGGCTATGAAAACATTTCAAACCCTCCAAGAACTCGCAGCTTGTGTTGGCCAAACGGTGGCAGTGTCGCCATGGACCGAGATCACGCAAGAACAAGTCAACATGTTTGCCGAAGCCACGGGCGATCATCAGTGGATTCACATTGATGTGGAAAAAGCCAAGGCCGGCCCCTTTGGTGCGCCCATTGCCCACGGTTTTTTAACCCTGTCTTTAATTCCCAAGTTGTCTCAAAGCGCCATCAAAATTGAAGATGTGCGCATGGGTGTGAACTACGGTTTGAACAAAGTGCGCTTCACGTCCCCTGTGCCTGTGGGCAGCAAGGTGCGCGGTCACATGAAATTACTTGATGCTGTGGCCATTGATGGCAACGGCATGCAGTTCACATGGGAAATGAAGATTGAGCGTGAGGGCTCTGAGAAGCCCAGCTGCATTGCCGAATCTTTGGCACGCTATTACGTTTGATGCAGGAAGTTAAACGCCAAGGCGTTTAACTTTGAAAGCCATTCTGGCGCCAAGCTTCGTAAGCCACCACGGCCACACTGTTGGACAAATTGAGACTGCGCTGGCCCTCGAGCATGGGCAGTTTCAGTCGGTTGGCAGGCGCAAAACTCTCGCGCAACTCGGGCGCTAAGCCCCGAGTTTCTGCGCCGAACACAAACCAATCGCCCGCATGAAATTGCGTGTCTTGCACAAAGCGCGTGCCCTTGGTGGTGAGCGCAAACATGCGCGCCGCATCGGGCTTTTCGGTGGCCAAAAAAGTGGCCCAGTCGGCATGGCGCTTGACCTGTGTGTACTCGTGATAGTCCAAGCCCGCGCGCCGCATGTGCTTGTCTTCCATCGAAAAACCCAAGGGCTCAATAAGGTGTAAGGCACAGCCCGTGTTGGCCGCCAAGCGAATGACGTTGCCTGTGTTGGGCGGGATTTCGGGCTCGACTAAAACAATGTGAAACATAAGTCGCTATTGTGCTTCGGAATTGGCGCAGCTTGAACAGGCGTTCACACTTCTGTACGCGCAAACACCAAAGCTTTCACCGATTGAACGCCTGCTTGCTTCAAGACTTGCGCTGCCGTGTTGAGACTGGCGCCGCTGGTCATGACATCGTCCACCAGCAGCACGTGTTGCCCTCTGAGGGACGCTGCGCGCAATGGCGATACAGCCAAAGCACCTGCCAAGTTGAGAAGTCGCTCAGACCTTTTAAGGCTGCTTTGCCGTGCTGTGTGCCTAAGCTTGAGCAAGGTCAAAGCTTGGGTTTTGTGCGGGTTCAAAGCTTTGGCCAAAAGCAAGGCCTGATTGAACCCGCGCTCGGCCAATCGCTGTGCAGACAAAGGCATAGGCAGGATGACATCGACTTGGTCTAAGACATCTTCAACCCCAGGGGCACTTTGCATCAGCAAGGCCAAAGCGCGGGCCCAAGCCGGATCGTTTTGAAATTTGAATTGCGCCACCAGTTGCGTCCACGGCCAAGCATAGGAAGTGGCGGCCCAACAGGCGTCTAGCGTGGGAGGGCATTGACGGCAGCTGGAACATTGCCGAGAGGCATGGTTGGGGCCGGTATGAACGGCATTCCAGAAAGCGACGGGAAGGGCCAAAGCGCATTGTGAGCAACGTCTTTGGGGCCGTCCAAATGCACTGACGCAGGCGTGGCAAATGGGGATGGCAGGCCAAGCTTTGCAAATTGCACATTGGCTGGGAAGGTTAATCACGAACCAATATACTTCTGGACATCGCTTGTGACCCTTGCACAGGCTTGCCTTGGGGCCTTCATTGCCCTGCATGGCGCAAATTTTCAAACGCTGCTGTCTGCTCTTTTTAACAATCACATGGCCCAAGAACGCCCCCCCAGCCTAGACCCCGTCGCCGCAAGTCGCTGGGCGATGCTGCCGTTGGCCAAAGGCAAGCAAGCGCGCACGCTCAGTTCGCCTTGGTTGCACGAAGAAGTGGCGCGCCGCATGGAAGAGCGTTTGGCCTTCATCACTTTGCAACCGCAGTCTTGGGTGTGTTGGGACCCCGTGCGGGCAGGCCTGAATGCCTTGGCTTTGCTCAAACAGCGTTATCCCAAAGCAAAGGGTTTTTTAAAAGCGCAACGACCCAGCGAAGCAATGCAAGTGCAAGCGTTGGCACGAAAGCCCTGGTGGCATTTTGCTGCTTGGTTTGAATCACGTTTGCAAACCACCCAATTTGCAGACCACAGCATCGACTTGGTGTGGGCCAACATGTTGTTGCACCAAGCCGCACAGCCAGAAGCTTTGCTGGCGCAGTGGCATCGTGCCTTGTCGGTCAATGGCTTTGTGATGTTTTCTTGTTTCGGTCCCGACACCCTGATCGAGTTGCGCGCGGCTTATGCGAAAGCGGGTTGGCCCATGCCCGCGCATGAATTCACCGACATGCACGATTGGGGTGACATGTTGGTTCATGCGGGCTTTGCCGAGCCCGTGATGGACATGGAAAAGATCACTTTGACTTATGCAAGCCCAGACAAATTGCTGGAAGATTTGCGCAGCATGGGCCGCAATTTTCACGTGGGCCGATTTGGCGGTTTGCGCGGCAAAGCTTGGTTGAAACAACTTCACTCAGTTTTGTTAAGCCTGGCCAAACCTGATGAAGACGGCCGCTTGGCACTGAGCTTTGAAGTGGTCTATGGCCATGCCCTTAAACCACAACCCCGATTGAAAGTGGCTTCCGAAAGTCAAATCGGTTTGGACGACATGCGCCAAATGCTCAAGCAACCGCGTGCACCGCATTAATCAGAATCCACCCCCACCATGACCGAAGTCGATCTGTACAACCTGAGTCCCACCGCACGTTTGCTGTGTGTGGGTTTTTTCATTGCCGTGGTGCCACTGTTGTTGACCCTGTACAAAAACCGAGGTCGCAATGTAAATTCAAAAATGCGCGCCTTGGTGGTGCTCACCTTGTTCCTCACCTTTGACCTGGTGATGTTTGGCTCGTTCACGCGCCTCACCGACTCTGGTTTGGGCTGCCCCGACTGGCCAGGGTGTTATGGCCATGCCAGCCCCATTGGTGCCGACGATCACATTGATGCGGCCGTGGCGGCCATGCCCACGGGTCCCGTGACGCACAACAAAGCGTGGATTGAAATGATCCATCGCTATTTGGCCATGTCGGTGGGATTTTTGATCTTGGTTTTGGCTGTGGTCAGCACCTGGCAAAAATTCAAAGGCCATGTGGCTGAAAAAGACGCTTGGCAGGTTCGCCCCTTCTGGGCTTGGTTAACTTTGGTGTGGGTGTGCATGCAAGGGGCCTTTGGTGCATTGACTGTCACCATGAAATTGTTCCCCGCCATCGTCACACTGCACTTGCTGGGGGGAATTGGTTTGTTGGTGCTGCTGAGTGCGCAAGTGGCTTGGGTGCCATCTGTGCAACGCGAAGTCATGTCGGCGCGCTTGCGCGCCATGGTGTGGCTGGCAGCCGTGTTGTTGGTCATTCAAATTGCTTTGGGCGCTTGGGTCAGTACCAATTACGCTGTGTTGGCTTGCACCGGTTTTCCAGATTGCAATGGCCAATGGTGGCCCGCTTGGAATGGTGCTGCATTTCAAATTTGGCGTCATCTAGGTGTTGACGCAGCAGGTCAGAATTTGCCTTTTGAAGCCTTGCAGTCGGTGCACATGGTGCACCGCTTGATGGCCTTGGTCGTGTTCACTTACGGCGCATTCATGCTGTGGTCTTTCAAGCGCAATGGTGTTTTAAAAGATTTGTCGCGCTGGCTGGCTGCTTTGCTGGCGCTGCAATTTTTGACAGGCTTGTCCAATGTGGTGTTGGATTGGCCTTTGTTGGCAGCCGTGGCGCACACGGGTGGTGCGGGTGCTTTGATGATGGTGTTGACTTGGATGCTCAGCTGCACGCGAGCCCCTGGTCGTTGATGGAGCGTTAAGAGATGAACATGATTGCCAAACTACTGACAAGCCTTGCTTTGGTTCTAAGCTTGGGTGCTTGCAATGAACAAAAAATGTCTTTCCATGGCGTTGACATCACAGGTGCAGACTACGCCAAAGAGTTGAACCTCACCGATCAGAACGGTCAAGCACGCACCCTCAAAGATTTTGCAGGCAAGGTTGTGGTGGTCTTCTTTGGCTACACCCAATGCCCCGATGTGTGCCCCACCACCATGCAAGAACTCAGCGATGTGAAACGTTTGCTGGGTGCGGATGGCGACAAGTTGCAAGCCGTGTTTGTGACGGTTGATCCAGAGCGTGACACCACCGAATTGCTCAAGGCCTATGTTGAAAACTTTGACCCCAGCTTTGTGGCGCTCAGGCCCACGCCAGAGCAATTGCCAGCCATTGCCAAAGAATTCAAGATTTACTTCAAGCGGGTAGAAGGCAAAACACCCACCAGTTACACCATGGACCACTCTGCGGGTAGCTATGCGTTTGACACGCAAGGCCGTGTTCGTTTGTTCAACCGTTATGGCTCTGGCGCCAAAGTGTTGGCCGAAGATTTCAAGTGGTTGCTGAAATAAAAAAGAGGGCCTAGGCCCTCTTTTTTTAACCTGCTGATTGCAGCTGTTTAAGCTTCAGCGTATTCCGTCAAAGCTGCCTTCATCTTCTTCATGGCCGCCACTTCAATTTGGCGAATGCGCTCGGCACTCACGCCAAACTCATCGGCCAAGTCGTGCAGTGTCATGCCACCCGAGCCATCGTCGTTCACTTTGAGCCAACGCTCTTCCACAATTCTGCGGCTGCGTTCGTCAAGGGACGCCAAAGCAGTGGCAATGCCATCGCTGGCCATCATGTCGCGCTGGTGCGCTTCAATCATGGCGGTGGGTTCGTGGTGTGCATCGGCCAAGTACGCGATGGGACCGTAGGCCACTTCGCCATCATCGGACGGCGCAGGGTCGAGCAGCACATCGCCGCCTGACATGCGTGTTTCCATCTCCATCACTTCTTCGCGTTTGACATTCAGGTCTTTGGCCATGCTGTCAATTTGCGCAGAGGTAAGGGTGTCGCGGTGCGTGCCCGTGGCTTCATCGGCTTCGGCTTTGAGGCCTTGCTTCATGGAGCGCAGGTTGAAAAACAATTTACGCTGTGCCTTGGTGGTGGCCACCTTGACCATGCGCCAGTTCTTCAAGATGTACTCGTGAATTTCAGCCTTGATCCAGTGCATGGCGTAGCTCACCAAGCGCACGCCCTGATCGGGGTCGAAACGTTTGACGGCTTTCATCAAACCGATGTTGCCTTCTTGAATCAGGTCGGCATGGGGTAGGCCGTAGCCCAAGTACTGACGTGCCACAGAAACCACCACGCGCAGGTGCGAGAGCACCAACTTACTGGCGGCTTCGATGTCGTTTTCGTTTTTCAGTTTGCGCGCAAACTCTTGCTCCTGCTCGGGGGTGAGCATAGGCATGCGGTTGACCGCAGAGATGTACGCATCAAGGTGCCCCAATGAAGGCACGACGGCCCATGGGTTCTTCAGGGCCAGTGCTGTGTCGGGGGATCCAGTCAGGTGTGTCATTCCAGAACTCCTATCCATAATGGACCGGATTTTAGCACTCTCTTGCGAAGAGTGCTAAATATATAACTTATTGATTTTATTGATATTTATCAATAGACCGGAGGAGAAATGAGGTCTTGTATGGCCTCAAGGGGAATCAGGGCGCCGCGATGCTGAATGACCCTTGCGGCCACTTTGTTGCCAAATTCTGCCGATAAAAGGGCGCTTTCTCCAATGAGGCGGCGGCTCAAAAAGCCTGCGGCAAATGAATCCCCAGCAGCGGTGGTGTCGATCACGCGTTCAACCCGTTCGGTGGCGATGCTTTGCCAAGGGGCGTCTGGCGTCTCACGAACCAAGGTGCTGTCTGCGCCGCGCTTGATCACCAACTCTGGCACTTCGAGTGCCTGTGCATGGCGCAAGGCATCGTCTAAATTGACATGACCAAAGACCGCTTGGTGGTCGTCCAAGGTGAGCATGGCGGTATGGCAAACGTTCAACGCTTCAAGGTAAACCTGCTGGGCCACTTGCAGGCTGGGCCAAAGCTTAGGCCTGAAGTTGTTGTCAAACACCACACGACAGCCTAAAGCGCGAACTTTTTGCAGCATGCTGAAAAGCCGCTTGCGAGAAGCATCGTCCAGAATGGCCAACGAGATGCCACTGAAGTAAATGCAGTCATAGTTGAGCGCGTTTTTTTCCAAGTCAGTTTCGGGTGCTTGAAAGTAAGCGCGAGCGGCGCTGCTTTCTCGCCAAAAGTGAAAACTGCGTTCACCATGGTCGTCCGTTTCAATCAGGTACATGCCTGGCAACTTGCCGTCAATTGATTGAATGGCATTGAGGTTGAGGCCCAAGGCTGTCCATGCCTTCTTCAGTTGTTGGCTGAGCGGATCAACACCTAAGCCTGTGGCATAACTGACTTCAATGGCTTTGGAGGATGCGCAGCGGCGTAAGTAGACCGACGTGTTGAAGGTGTCGCCGCCATAAGACAACACGCAAGGTCCAAAGCCATTGGCTTGAACTTCCAACATGCATTCGCCAATGGCGATGAATTGAAGGGGTTTGCGCACTTCCATCTTTCAGCCGTCACTCGCCGTGGGGTGCGACTTTGACAAAGGCTCCGCCTTGGTACAAAGCGGCCTTGTCATGTCGATCGATGTGTGGCTGTCTTGCTTCCACTTCGTGCCTGAACACATCGGATGAATCCAGCGGACGGTAACCAATGTGTTTGGCATGGGTGTTGTCCCACCAAGAGGTTTGGTTGTCGGACATGCCAAAGATGATGGTGTGGCCCACGATGGGGGCCGTGAGCGCCGCTACGACCAAACGCTCCAGGTCGTCAAAGCTGATCCATGTGGACAACATGCGGCGGTCTTTGGGGGCGGGGAGTGCAGAGCCAATTCGGATGCTGACGGTTTCGATGCCCCACCGGGCCCAATACATTTCGGCCAAGTCTTCGCCAAAGGCTTTGGACAAGCCATAAAAACCATCGGGCTTGGGTGGCATCTTGGTGTCAATGACTTCGTCTTGCTGGTAAAAGCCTGTGACGTGGTTGGAGCTGGCAAAGACAATGCGCTTTGTACCTTGAAGACGTGCGGCTTCGTACAAGTTCACCATGCCCACAATGTTGCTGGCCAAAATGGGTTCCCAGGCTTGCTCGGTGGAGATGCCGCCTAAATGCACAACAGCATCAACGCCTGAGAGCAAGCTTTGCATGTCGGATGCATTGGCCAGATTGGTGATTTGCACTTCTTCGCCAAGTTGCGCCGCGCCCAGATTTTTTTGATCGCTGACACGCAGTACATCGCAATAAGCTTTGAGGCGTGGCCGCATTTCTTGGCCCAATTGCCCCGCGGCACCTGTCAGCAACAATCTTGGAAAAGTGAGTGGGGAAGCTTTGGGCTTGAGCATGATGACGTTTTTGAAATGGAAGTGATCAGTCTTTGAAGCTTTGCGCCAAGGCAGTCGCACTGTCACGCAGCACGTTTTGATCGGCGCCCACCGCGACAAACATGCAGCCTTGCGCCACATAATGTTGAGCCAAGGTCACATCACCCGTGAGGATACCAGCCGCTTTGCCGCAGGATTTGATGCGTGCAATGGCTTGGTCAATCACCTTCAACACGTCAGGGTGCTTTGGGTTGCCCAAATGGCCCAAGGCTGCGGACAAGTCACCGGGGCCAATGAAGACACCATCGACACCTTCTACGTTGGCAATGTCTTCTAAGTTGTCCAAACCTTGCAGTGTTTCGACTTGCAGCAACAAGCAGAGTTCATTGCCATTGAGCTTGGCGTAATCTTTCACGCGGCCGTAGTTGCTGGCGCGTGGCGCGCCTGCATAACCGCGAACACCCTGCGGTGGATAGCGCGTGTAAGAGACCGCATCGCGCGCTTCTTGCGCGGTTTGAATGTAGGGTACCAGCAAGTTTTGAACGCCGATGTCGAGCAGGCGTTTGAAGGTCACCATGTCGTTCCAAGGGGGGCGCACGATGGGCGTGGCTGTGCCGCCTTTCATGGCTTGCAGTTGCGCCAAAATTTCGCTGAGGTCGTTGGGCGAATGTTCCATGTCCAGCAGCAGCCAGTCGTAGCCGCAATGGGCCAAGATTTCAATGCTGATAGGGCTGCACAAATGTGACCACAGGCCAATTTGTTTTTGACCGTTTTGAATGGCGTGCTTGAAGTTGTTGTGAATGCTTTGCATGGTGTGGACTGTTGAGAGTTTGCAAAAATGATTTATCGAACCATGGCTGGCATTTTGGGATTGAAGGTCCAGCCGGGAATGAGGTATTGCATGGCCATGGCATCGTTGCGCGCGCCCAAGCCGTGCTGCAAATAAAGTTGATGAGCCGCCTCCACAGCATCCATGTTGAGCTTGACGCCCAAGCCCGGCGCTGTGGGCACATCAATCATCCCGCCTTTAATTTGCAGCGGCGCTTGTGTGAGGTACTGGCCATCTTGCCAAATCCAATGCGTGTCAATGGCGGTCACTTTGCCGGGTGCGGCCGCCGCGCAGTGCGTGAACATGGCCAATGACACATCAAAGTGGTTGTTGGAATGCGAGCCCCATGTGAGGTCGTACATTTGACACAACTGCGCCACACGCACCGAGCCTTGTAGGGTCCAGAAGTGGGGGTCGGCCAAGGGGATGTCAACAGACTGCAATTGAATGCTGTGTGCCATTTCGCGCCAGTCGGTGGCCACCATGTTGGTGGCCGTGGGCAAGCCCGTGGCGCGTTTGAATTCAGTCATCACTTCGCGACCCGAGAACACACCCTCTGCGCCGCAGGGATCTTCGGCATAGGCCATGGTGTTGCGATGATCGCGCAGCAAACGAATGGCATCTTTGAGCAACCACCCTCCGTTGGGGTCGAGCGTGATGCGCGCATCTGGGAAGGTTTCATGCAAGGCCACAATGGCTTCGACTTCTTCTTCTGCCCGAATCGCGCCTCCTTTGAGTTTGAAGTCTTGAAAGCCATAACGATCTTGCGCAGCTTGTGCCAAACGCACAATGGCCTCTGGCGTCAGGGCAGCTTCGTGGCGCAGGCGTTGCCAGTCGTTGTTGGCATCGGGCTCGCTGTTGTAGGGCAGGTCGGTTTTGAGGCGATCGGCAATGTAGAACAAATAGCCCAAAACTTGAACTTGCGAGCGTTGCTGGCCTTCGCCTAGCAAAGCGGCCACAGGCACCCCTAAATGTTGGCCTAGCAAATCTAGCAAGGCGCTTTCAATGGCTGTGACAGCGTGGATGGCGACCCGCAAGTCAAAGGTTTGGTTGCCGCGGCCACCGGCATCGCGGTCTGCAAATTTTTGTTGAAGGTTGTTGAGTAAGTTTTTGGCATTGCCAATGCTTTGGCCTTCTACCCAAGGGCGAGCGTCTTCAAGTGTTTTGCGAATCTTTTCTCCGCCTGGCACTTCGCCAATGCCAGTGTTACCGCTGGAGTCTGTCAGTATCAGGATGTTGCGTGTGAAGAAAGGTCCGTGGGCGCCACTGAGATTCAACAACATGCTGTCTCGACCCGCCACGGGGATGACGCGTAACTGGGTGATGGTGGGTGTGAGTTTGGCGTGTGTCATGGTGCAAAAAATTCCACTTTAAGTCATCGTACAACTTGCATCGTTGATTCGAAATCGGCAAAACCCTGAATGGGGCAGATGTTCAGTTTGACAGTCGCGCACTTTTCTTCAAGCGATCGCGGCTGTTAGACAAATGTGTACGCATGGCGGCGCGGGCTGCTTCTGGGTCTTGCGCCGCAATAGCGTTGAAAATGCTATCGTGCTCTTGATGCACACGTCGCAAGTAGGCCAGACGATTGGCGTCTACGGGCAAAGTATTTTGCAACCTACCGCGTGGAATGGCACCTGTTCCAAGGGAGTGCATCAGGTCTTGAAAATGTTTGTTGTGCGTAGCGTGCGCAATTTCTTGGTGAAATCTGAAATCGGCCTGGACAGCATCACGGCCCGCTTCAATGGCATTGGCAAATGCCTCCATGGCATCTTGCATTGCTGCCAAATTTTCAGCATTTCGCCTCTGAGCGGCCAAAGCAGAAGCCTCTGTTTCAATGCTGATACGGAACTCTAGCAAGGCAATCACTTCATGCAAAGTGCCAAGTTGATGTGGGCTAATTTGAAATGTTGGCGCGCTGTTTTGTGGCAAGACAAATGTACCAATGCCGTGACGGGTTTCAACCAACTGTGCGGCTTGAAGCTTGGACAAGGCTTCACGCACCACTGTTCGGCTGACGCCAAACTGCTTCATGATTTCTGCCTCACTGGGTAATTTTTCGCCTGCTTGAAGGCGACCCATTCGCATGTCTGCTGTGAGTTTGTCAACCAGATCTAGGCCAAGGCTACGTGCTTTGCGAGGCTCTTCTAAGGTGGCGATTGTGAAGGTCATCGGGTAAGTACGGAGTCTAATTAGCGTGAAGGATTACATAATTCTACTTGTACGACAAGTTAATATTTACCCTGTGACCACCACGCTGCATCCCACCATTGCCATGCACCCCGCCGATAACGTTGCCATTGTTGTCACAGCGGGTGGTTTGAAGGCGGGCGATCAGGTTCAAAAGGGCCTGAGTACCGATGCGTTGGTATTGCTGAATGCCATACCCCAAGGTCACAAAGTAGCCTTGGTCGATATTGCGGCGGGTCAAGCTGTGCTGCGATACAACGTCAATGTGGGTATCGCCAAAGTCGACATTCCTGCTGGCAGCTGGGTGCACGAGCGTTTGCTTGACATGCCTGCTGCAAGAGACTTCCAAAATTTGCCCATGGCCTCAGCGCCGCAGCCTTCCTTAGAGCCATTAACGGGATACACCTTCGAGGGCTTTCGCAATGCAGACGGCTCTGTGGGGACACGCAACATCTTGGCCGTCACCACCACCGTGCAGTGTGTGGCAGGTGTGGTGTCCCTGGCCGTGCAAAAAATCAAAGAAGAATTGTTGCCTTTGTACCCCAACGTCGAAGACGTGGTGGGCATTGAGCACACCTACGGTTGCGGTGTGGCCATCGATGCACCAGATGCAGTGATCCCTATTCGCACTTTGCGCAACATCAGCCTCAATCCCAATTTTGGCAATGAAGTGTTTGTCATCAGCCTGGGTTGTGAAAAGTTACCACCACAGCGCCTTTTGCCTCCAGGCAGTTTTCCGCTGGTTGATGAGCGCACTAAATCAGATGGGCCCGATACCATTTGCCTCCAAGATGATCAACACGTTGGCTTCATGTCGATGTTGCAACACATCACAGAGGGCGCCAAGCCACACTTAGAACGCCTCAATGCCCGACGCCGTGAAACCGTACCCGCCAGCGAATTGGTGGTGGGTGTGCAATGCGGCGGCAGTGATGCCTTTTCGGGCGTGACCGCCAACCCCATCGTTGGCTTTGCTGCTGATTTGTTGGTGCGAGCAGGGGCCACCATCATGTTCAGCGAAAACACTGAGGTACGCGATGCGGTAGAGCAGTTGACTTCGCGAGCCAAAACAACAGAAGTGGCACAAAGCATTGTGCGAGAACTCGATTGGTACGACCGCTATCTAGAGCGTGGCCAAGCCGATCGCAGCGCCAACACAACGCCTGGCAACAAAGCGGGCGGCTTGTCCAACATTGTTGAAAAAGCCATGGGCTCGATTGTGAAGAGTGGCAGCTTGCCCATTCAGCATGTTTTGTCACCTGGCGAAAAACTCAAACCTCATCAAAAGGGCTTGGTCTTTGCGGCTACGCCTGCCAGTGATTTCATTTGCGGAACGCTTCAGTTGGCGGCGGGTATGAACGTCCATGTGTTCACCACCGGACGCGGTACGCCATATGGCTTGCAGGCTTGCCCTGTGGTCAAAGTCGCCACACGCACAGACTTGGCCAAGCGCTGGCACGACCTCATGGATTTAAATGCGGGCCGTGTGGCCGATGGCGACATCAGCATTGAAGAGGGCGGCTGGGAGCTGTTCAAGCTACTGCTCGATGTGGCCAGTGGTCGCAAAACATGGGCCGAGCATTGGAAGTTGCACAACGCCTTGGTGCTCTTCAATCCAGCCCCCATTACCTAATTCAGAAGGAGACGACAATGAAAAAATTATTGACAGGGTTGATGACTGCTTTGTGTGTCACAGGCGCGATGGCCTGGCCCGATAAAACAGTTTCTTTGGTGGTACCTTTCCCGCCTGGTGGGTCCACCGACTTGATAGCGCGGACCTTGGCGCCGAAGCTGCAAGAAAAGCTAGGCGGTAACTTCATCATCGACAACAAAGCGGGTGCAACGGGCACCATTGGCGCAGGTTTTGTCACACGGGCGGCACCCGATGGTCACACTTTGTTTGTGTCATCTTTAGGACCTTTTGTCATTGCGCCGCATTTGCTAGCCAAGGTGCCTTATGACGCGCTGAAAGATTTTGACTACATCACCATTGCGGTTCAGGCGCCCAATGTCTTGGTGGTACCGGCCAGTTCTCCGCACAAATCGATGGCCGATGTGATTGCCTTTCACAAGGCCAATCCTAACAAGTTCACCTTGGCCTCTTCGGGCAATGGCAGTAGCGATCACCTCACGGCAGAGTTGTTTTGGCAGCAAACAGGCACCACGGGCATTCATGTGCCCTACAAAGGCGGTGGCCCCGTCATGACCGATTTGTTGGGGGCGCAAGTGGATGGCTCTTTTATGAACATCAATACTGCTATGCCGCAAATATTGGCTGGCAAACTGCGCGCACTGTCTATTACCAGTGCCAAACGTTCACCTTTGTTGCCAGCAGTGCCTTCTTTGGAAGAGTTGGGCATTAAAGAGGCCAATGTGTATTCATGGCAGGCCATTGCGGCACCCAAAGGCATTCCAGCCGATGTCAAAGCCAAGTTGTACGCAGCCATTGTGGCGGGATTAAATGATCCTGCTGTGAAACCTAAATTGTTAGAGTTGGGATTTGAGATTGTGGCAAACACGCCTGAGCAGTTCACCGCGTATCAGGCCTCTGAATTTGCGCGTTGGGCCAAGTTGATTCAATCACGCAATATCAAAGCGGATTGACATCAGTTGTTTAGAAAAATAGAAAGGCCAAGTTCATAATGACCCGCAGTCAATCTCCAGAAAAGTTGTTTGTCATGATTAAAAATTCTTGGGTTGCATTCGCCTCTGCGGCGGCAATGCTGCTTAGCGGAATGGCCATTGCACAACCCGCTGCCAATTTCCCCTCCAAACCCATCAAAATTGTGGTCCCCTTTCCTGCAGGCGGTACCTCCGATGTGTTGGCCCGAATCTTTGGTCAAAAAATCGCAGAAAACTGGGGGCAGCCTGTGGTGGTTGAGAACCGTCCCGGTGCCAGCGGCAACTTGGGCGCAGACCAAGTTGCCAAGTCTGCACCCGATGGTTACACCTTGGTCTTGATGGATGTGGGTAACTTGGTGATCAGTCCAGCCTTGTTCAAATTGCCTTTCAATGTCATCAACGATTTTGCGCCAGTGGCCATGGTGGCTTACTCACCACACTTGTTGGCAGTGAGCACCAAAGTGCCTGCCAATACACCTGCTGAGTTGGTGGCCTATGCCAAAGCGCAAAAAGGCAAACTGAATTACGCCGTGGCAGCGGGCATGGGCAGTGCGTCGCATTTGGCAGGTGTGATGTACGCACAGCGCAATGGTATTGAGTGGGGCTATGTACCTTATAAAGGCGGCGCCCAAGCCATCACCGATTTGGTCGGTGGCCAAGTGGATGTGATGTTCAATGGCATGGTGGCAACTTACCCGCATGTCAAAGCCGGCAAGATCAAACTGATTGCGGTGTCGGGTCTTACGCGCAACGCACAAATGCCAGACACCCCCACGGTGGCTGAATCGTTGCCGGGTTTCTTAACCGGTAGCTTTCAGGGCTTGTTGGCGCCTGCTGGTACCCCCAAGCCCATCATCGACAAGCTGCATGCAGAAATTAAGCGCATTGCTGCTTTGCCCGATGTCAAAGAACGCTTGGTGACTTTGGGAGCTGAGCCCTCCGGCATGACGCCCGAGCAATTTGCGCAGTGGGTGAAAACAGAAATTCCAGCCATGGCCAAAATTGTGAAAGATGAGAAGATCACAGTTGAATAAACCAGCAACTGCTTTCTAAGCATTCATGAAAAAAGCCTTTGCTAGAAATTGCAAAGGCTTTTTTCTTGCAACTTGTGAATCAAAAAGCAGGACCGAGGGTTTTGGAGAGCTTTTTGAAAGACCGCATTTTTGCTATATTTCCATACATTGCTGTATTGAATTTTGAGGACCTTTCATGCTGAAGAAAGTAAGTATTTTTTTAGGATTGGTTCTTGCAGCATTGGTGCTTGCGGTAGGGGGGCTCTACGCCAAAGGCGGTTCAGCCGAAGTCTTGTTGTGGGTGGTCAAAATCTTTTTGCGCCATGAGGACGCCCCCAACAGAGAAGTGAAGTGGGCCGTCCCAACTGCACCGACTGCAATTGCTGGCAATCCTCAAGCCGGTTCCGAAAGAAAACCACCCAACATCATTTTGATTGTGGCCGACGACTTGGGCTACAACGACATCACTCTGAACGGTGGCGGCTTGGCCAAAGGCACAGTGCCTACACCCCATATCAACAGCTTGGCGCAGCAAGGCGCCAATTTTGAAACCAGCTATTCGGGCAATGCCACCTGTGCCCCATCGCGTGCCGCCATGATGACGGGTCGCTATCCCACACGCTTTGGCTTTGAGTTCACGCCTACGCCCAAACAGTTTATGAAAGTGATTGGGCATTACAAAGGCCCCAATCAACTCTACGATGCCATCTACCATGCAGAGCGCGAAAAAGATCTGATCCCTTACGAAACCATGGGTCTGCCGCGTTCCGAAATCACGATGGCCAAGATGCTCAAAGGGCAAGGCTATCGAACTTTGCATGTGGGCAAATGGCATTTGGGCGATGCCCCCGAATTTAGATCGCACGTGCATGGCTTTGATGAGGCATTGTCCTTCCAACATGCCAGCTCACTTTACTTGCCTGAGAACGATCCCAATGTGGTGAATTCAAAGCAAGAATTTGACATCATCGACCGCTTTCAATGGGCCGCCGGCAGCTTTGGCATGCACTTCAATGGCGGTGAAGCTTTCAAGCCCAAGCGCTATGTCACCGATTACTTAACCGACGAAGCCGAAAAAGCCATTGAAGCCAATCGCAATCAACCCTTCTTCCTTTACTTGGCATACACCGCACCGCACACGCCTTTGCAAGCCACCAAAGAAGATTACGAAGCCTTGTCACACATTGAAGATCACACGCTGCGTGTATATGCCGCCATGGTTCGCAACCTGGACCGAAACATTGGCCGGGTTCTTCAATCACTCAAAGACAAAGGTCTTGACGACAACACCTTGGTCATTTTCACAAGTGACAACGGCGGCGCGCATTACGTAGGATTAGATGGATTGAACAATCCATACCGCGGTTGGAAGGCCACCTTCTTTGAGGGCGGTATTCGCGTGCCCTTGTTCATGAAGTGGCCTGCCGGAATTCCCAAAGGCGTTAAGCCACAACTGCCTGTGAACCATATGGACATTTTCACAACCGTTGCGGCAGCGACAGGTGCAAAGTTACCGGCAGATCGTCCCATCGATGGCATCAATTTGTTGCCGCAGCTGAGCAAGCCTACCGACAAAGGACCCGACCGTACGCTGTTCTGGCGAACAGACACTTACCGAGTGATTCGAAAGGGTGACTGGAAACTGCAAGTAGCGCAGAACCCCCGCAAGGATTGGTTGTTCAACATGGTCGTCGATCCCACCGAGAAAAATAACCTGGCCGACAAAGAGCCAGACCGAGTGGCCAGCATGAAGAAGGAACTTGAAGCCTTCAATGCCACGCAAGTGAAGCCCAGCTGGCCCTCCATGGCGGAAGCAGCCATTGCCATCGATAAAAACCTGCGCGAAAAAATGGTGCCAGGCGACGAGTACGTTTACTACGGCAACTGACCGCAACTGGCTTTAGTTTGCGCGGATAAAGTCCACCAAAGCTTGGGCGACTTCAGCGCCTTTGTCTTCTTGGACAAAGTGGCCCGCACCACGAATTTGGGTGTGATTTTGTCCGGCAGCACCGGGTACAAATTTTTGCCAAATCTTTTCGCCGCCTTTGGTGACAGGGTCGCGGGTGCTGAACAAGGTGATAAAAGGTTTTTTCCAAGCCTTGTACATGTCCCATGCGCGCTCGTTGGCTTCTCTGGCGGGATTGCTGGGGTCAATGGGTACCAAGGTGGGAAACACTCTGGCACCTACTTTGTAGCGGCTGCTGGGGTAGGGTGCATCGTAGGCTGCCACTGCATCATCGCTCAGCCCCTGTGCGCAACCCGCGCGAACAATTTTGCCAATGGGAAACCATGGGCTGTACATGGCGAAAGCTCGCCAAATGTGAAATGCTGTTGGAATTTTTTCCTTGCCTGTGGGCAAGCCACCATTGCTGAGGGCAATGCGGTCAAATCGCTCGGGCATTTCAGCCACCATGCGCAAGCCAATTAGTGAGCCCCAATCTTGGCAGAATAAAGTGATGCCGCTCAGGTTTTGCGTTTCAAGCCAAGCACTCATCCACTGCACGTGGTTGTGATAGGTGTAGTCACTGCGGTGCACAGGTTTGTCGGTACGACCAAATCCCACCTGGTCAGGTACCACCACTCGGAAGCCTGCGCTAACCAAGACGGGAATCATCTTGCGATACAAAAACGACCAAGCGGGTTCGCCGTGCATCAACAAAACCACAGGGCCATCGCGTGGGCCTTCATCGATGTGCGCCACTCGCAAGCCGCCAATGAGTGTGTAGTGGGGTTGGTAGGGAAAGTCCGGCAGGTTTTGAAAGCGTTCTTCGGGCGTGCGAAGAAAGTCTTGAACGACGGGGAGTTGACGCATAAATACCTTTAAAACCGGTTGCTGGTTTGAATCACTTTTTGGCCTGCTGGCAAGCTCAACATGTCGCCATCTTTGGCCACCTGAATTTTGCCCTTGAAGATTTCGGCAGTGCCCTTCAAGAACACGTCCACCAAGCCTGGCAAAGGCAGTGGCGGTGCGACGTGGTTCAGCAACAAGAAGTTCACATTGGCCTTGCTGGCAATGGTGGCGGCTTCCTGCGGCGTGGTGTGGTAATTCACGATGTCTTTCATGAGTTGCTCTAGCTTGTCACGCTTGGCTTCGTGTGCACCTTCTTGCAAGAAGGTCATCAATTCTGTCGACATGGCTTCATGAACTAACAAGTCAACGCCTTGAGCTTCGCGTTGTACATGCGCTGAAGGTGTAGTGTCGCCGCTGATCACCATGCTGCGGTCTTTGTAGCGAATGTGGTAGCCCACCGCTGGATGAATTGGTGCATGCGAGACGCTGAAAGCGGTGATGCGGGTGTCTGCGTTTTCAAACACCACGGTGGCTTTGTCGTCTTGCAATCCAAACGACTTGGGGATGGCGCCAAAGCCTTTGTTGGGCAATACGGCATCGCCGTGGTGAGCCACGCGGTAGCCACGGTCTAGGCTATAGGCTTGCAAGAAACCATTGACCACTGTGTCAATGCCTTCAGGACCATAGACAGGCACTGGCTCTGAGTTGGGTTTGGACACCCAACGCTGCAACAGCAATTCGCCTAACCCATCGATGTGGTCTGAATGAAAGTGCGTGATGAAAATGCCATCGATCAAGCCCGCATTGAAGCCCATCTTGTTGATATTGCGAGCGCTGGTGTTGCCACTGTCAAACACAAACATTTGTTGGCCTGCCATAACCAGTGTGCAAGGGCCGCCGCGCTTGTCGTCTGGCATCGGTGAACCAGCGCCACAAATGGCCACATGCAAGCCATCGGGCAAGTCGCGCAGGGGATCACTGCCTAAACGCTGGGCTGCCACGCGTTTGGCAATGGCCAAGCTGATGGGTGCGCGGGCCAAGTACAAGCCCGCCACCAACAGTCCAAGCACCATCAAAGTGATTGCGGTTTTTTTCATTCGCATGTTCAAACTCCCAAAATTCTGGCCAAACGAACGCCAAAGCCTTGAATCCAAGGCGCGACATACCGCAGACGTGGCCTCTTGGCTTCCGATGCCTTCACAACGGCATTCACAATGCTGCGCGTGGTTTTGGCTTCAAGCCAATTGAAGGTGATGCGCTCTTGCTTTTTCATGGCTTCAGCTTGGTGCGCAAAATAAGACGAGGGCCCCATCCATGCGTACTTGCTGTCGGTCATGGCTTGGTTAAAGCCGGTGTGAATGGCGCCAGGCTCAATCACGGTAATGTGAATGTTCTTTTTCAGTTGGTCCATCTCGGCGCGAAGGCCAGCCGCTGCGGCAGACAATGCAAACTTGCTCATGCTGTAGGGCATCAAAAAGGGCATGGGCACTCGTCCCGCAATGGAACTGATGAACAAGACAGTGCCGCTTTCGCGTTCAATCATTTGACGCAAAGCCACTTGCGTGAGCTCTAAAGTGGCAAACAAATTGACTTCAAACAATTGACGCACGCGCTGCATGTCCACTTCTGCCAAAGAGCCCGATTCACCCATAGCGGCGTTGTTGATGAGCACATCGACGTGGTGTTGTGCAAGCAATGCCCGGTCCTCTTTCAAGGTGATGTCCAGTTTGAAAGCCTCCAAACGAAGGCCTTGTTCGCTGGCAGCCTGCTTCAAGTTCAAAGCTTGCGCCTCAGTTTGCGTGGTGGCCAATACCCGGTGGCCTCTTTGAGCCAGAGCAAAGGCCGTGTCTTTGCCAATGCCTGTGCCTGCGCCGGTAATCAGAATGGTTTTAGTCATGAGGTGCTATGTGTATCCGTGTCAGTCGGTCCATGGAGGACCAGTAAATGTCGCGTTGCCAGCCTGCACTGGGAAACACCACGCCTTGCATCAAGCCACCTGTGTGAGTGCGCGATTTTTCTTGGCCAGTTTCGATGTCCAAAATGACCACTTGCTCTTTGAAGCGCTGGTAATCGTTGACACACAGTTCGCCTGCGTCGGCAAACAGCAGCATGTGACTGGCCGCGCCAAAATTTTGTAGATGCCAAAGGTCTTCTAATTCAAGCTGTGTGTCATGCCCGAAATTCCGATGGATGCGCCATGCGCGCAGATGGCGATTGGCCGAATCAAAGGCCACCACAATTTGCCGTGCTTCATCGACCAAGGGCGGATTGGTGATGGCGCCACCTTGGATGCCGCTCACTTCCCAATGCTGGTGAACGCTTGAATCGGTGAGTGACACACGGTGAAGCCGGTTGGGCATGTCATTTTGGCCCGCACCCAGCATGCTCATCACGTAGTTGTGCGCGCCGTTGTCCATGAACCAGGCATCGTGTTCTGTCAGCACCAGGTCCCAGCCATAGCTTTGCTTGGCATCTTTCAAGTAGTGACAAGACCATGTGGCATCTTGGACCAAACACAATTGCGCTTCATCCCAGTGGTAACGCACCACTGAAGTCATACCCACCACGTACACGGTATTGCCATGTGCACTGAGGCGGGCAATAGAGGGTTCCGCACAGTCAATGTCTGAAGCCATGGGTTCGAGCGTGTCCGGATTCAAGACACTTAAACGAGCGCTTGTTTTGTCAGAGATGTTTTTGGTCACCACAAGGCCATTCGCCAACACCACAAAGCTGTTGTAGGGCTCATTGATAGGCAGTTGTTTTGAATGCAGCAACTCACATTGCCGGTTCAGCAGATGTGCATGCCGCCCATACACCACCAACACATGACCGTTGCTGAGAACGGCCATGCCGCCTGGCCACATCGGCCCACCTGGCAATCGTGGGGATTGGACTCTGGTGGCCAGAGTGATGGGATCGATCAAAGCGACTTGCGCGGAAGTGGCTAAACCGAAATGCGATGCAAGGACAGAATGCGTGAGCAAAAAAACTTCACCAGGCGCACCCAACACCGTCATGGTGGAGAGATGTGTGCGTCGTGAGGTACTTTGAAGTTTTTCGTGGGCTTGGAGGTTCAAGCCTTTGGCACCCTGCAATGCTTGCAATCTGCTTGGGCCTGCATCTTCGCAAGGCCAAGGGCTGTCAAAGTAGCCGCTTAACGCCTGCGTCGCCATAGCCACACCCCGCTGAGCAAAAGCAACACACCCAAACCTGCCAGGTGCCATTGGTAACGTGGCCAGTACACAAACACCAACGAGTTGATGATCACTTGTTGAATCGGGTCATAGCCCTCGGGCATCGGCAGTACGCCATTGGCCTTGGCCCATTTGGCGTAATCGTTTTGCAGGCTTTGGAACAGCTCTGGCATCTCGTCTTTTAAGTCCCGTGTCTCACCGGGGTCCGTTGCGATGTTGTAGAGATGCCATTGGCCATCTCCCACTGGTGCCAAATTGCTCAGCAATTTGTAGTCACCTTTAAAGACGGCGCGATTGCCAGACAGCTCATAACCCAACACTTCCTCTGGGCCGCGAACCCGTGTGGCTTTGCCTTGAAGGATGGGCAGCAAACTGTGACCCGTCAGCGGATAAATGGTTTGACCTTTGTAAGAAGTGCCGGGGTGCTGTACACCCGCCAAATCAAGCAAGGTGGGGACGATGTCGCTGACGTGTGTCAGGCTGTTTTGGACCGACTGTTTGTGGGCGGCAGGGATGCCAGAGATGATTAATGGAACCCGGATGCCTCCTTCGCCTGCAAAAAACTTGTACGTATTCAAAGGTGCTGTGGCAGCGCGTGCCCAGTTGGGGCCAATGATGCTGTAAGCGCCTGGACTACCAAGGCGATCGATGTCGCGGTTGTAATGTTGGTCCAGCCACCAGCGGCCAACCGCCAAGGCGTAGGGATCGGATGCTTCTGCACCGTTGTCTGACATGAACACAAAGACGGTGTTGTCGTATTCTCCGGTTTGCTTCAAGTGCGCCATCAGGCGGCCAATGTGAAAGTCCATGGCCTCTGCCATGGCGGCATAAACTTCCATGCGGCGTGCTTGGTAAGCTTTGTCTTGCGGGCTGAGGGAGTCCCAAGCGACATGAGTAGCGGGCAAGGCAGCCATGGGCGTGTTGGGCGGCACCAAGCCCAACTCGATGGCCTTGTTGCGGCGCTCTTGACGCAACACATCCCAGCCTGCGTTGTAGCGGCCTTTGTATTTGTCGATGAACTCTTGGGGCGCTTGAAGCGGAATGTGATTGGCTTGGAATGCCAAGTAAGCAAAAAACGGTTTGTCCGATTTGGCATCCGTCTTCAAGTAGTCCAAGGTTTTGTTGACGTAAAACTCTGACGAGTAAAAAGTCTTGGGCATTTGCGCTTCACGCCCGTTGTCGTACCAGTACACCTTGTCGGTCAAGTCCAAATACAACTTGCCAGTTTCCCAGTTGTCCGAGCCACTGTCGCCCATCACCAAGGAGCGATCAAAGCCACGGGCAGGCGGTAAGTTGTGCGGCTCCTTGCCGACATGCCATTTGCCTGCCGCGTACGTGCGATAGCCTTGGTCTTGCAACAGGCTGGCCACGGTGACCACGCGTTGGTTTAAAACGCTCAAGTAACCGGCGCGTCCCACATGCGATTGGGGAATGGTTTCGCGCATGTTGCCCACGCCATTCAGGTGGTTGTCAACACCGGTCAACAACATCGAGCGCGTTGGCGAACACGATGCACTGACGTGAAAGTTAGAAAAGCGTGTGCCCGATTGCGCCAATTGGTTCAAATGCGGCGTGTGAATTTCACTGCCGAATGCACCGACATCGCTGAAGCCCCAATCGTCGGCCAATAACACCACGATGTTGGGGCGTTTCGCCCATGCAGGCGCACAGATGGCCAAGGTTGCGGCGGCGAAAATGCTCAGCCATGTGTGGCGGGTACTGCAAATCAATGACATGGTTCAAGCGGGTGTTGGAGGGTCAAACTCAGCGTGCATGGCTTTTTCGATCACCCAAAAGCGATCTTGCCCCCACACAGCTGTTTCTTCGAATCTGAAAGACGGCACGCCCCACAGGCCCAAGGCCAGCATGGCTTGTCTGTTTTGCTCGGCCACAGCACGCCAATGCGCTTCATTGGCTTTGCTTTTGAGGATGTCTTTGGCAGCTTCCCAATTCAGGCCAGCGCGCTCGACCATGATTTTCAAATGCGCGTCTGTGCCGGCATCCAAACCTTCAGACCAAACGCCTTGCATGAAGGACCTGATGTAGTTTTCGGCCAATTGGTGCATTTGGGCAAAAGGGATCAGGGCCAAGCCGCGTTCGGTGGGCTTGCCAACAGGATCGTTCAAGCGGCCAAAGGGCACGTTCTGAAGATGTGCTTCTCGCGCTGTATCCAAGCTGATGTATTTTCTTTTTTCGGCGGGGACGGGCAGGCCGCGCATCACCATGGGCAACACGTATTTCAAATTCACTTGCACGCCATTGGCTTTGGCCCAGTCAAACACTTTGGCCACACTGATGGCTGAGTAAGGGCTTCGCAAAGAGAAGTAGAAATCGATGCTGGTGCCTTCAGGCACATTGCACAAGGGTTGGTATTGCTGAGTGACAAAGAGGGGTGCGCTGCGCTGTTGGGGGTGCGATTTTTTTTGCGTCGACAAACCCAAATCGGTTAGACGCGATTCAAGGTGGTGCAAGCGGTCAATGCCCCAATACCATTCGCCTTCGTAATAAATCATGCCACTGAGGTAGTGGCCCCAAGTTTTGCGCAAGCGATGAGACGCTAGAAGTGTCTCGGCGGTGGGTTTGGGCGTGTGAACAGGCTCGACTGCCTCAGGAAAACGCAAGCCGTAGTGAGATGCCAAGCGTGATGCGTCAAGTTGGCTGTATGCCTTCAGCATCTCACGTTCAGGCACCGCGGAGTCATCAGGCTCGCCCACCACATGTTGCAAGATGGAGACGGCATAGCGCGACTTCAGCAGCGGTATGGCCTGCGCCAACAATTGTGAATAGGGATCGTCGACCTGATGAAAAAAGTGCAGCACATGGGGCCGACTTTGCGATTGTCTTTTTTGTTCTGCTTTGCGGCGCAGGGCCAACAATCTTTCGCGAGATAAAAAACGTTGGCTGATGACGGGCATCAGCCAACTTTTTAAACTGCGAAAGGACATGGCGTCAATTCACTGAAGGGCTTACCAAGCCTTCACAAAACGCAATTGCAATGACTTGGCCACGATGGCGTTTCGGCCACCAAAGTTGTCGCTGTATTGCAAGTTGAAGCCGGCGTCTTTACCGGGCAACTTGAAGGAGACAAAAGGTCCGACACCATTGGTTTTGTAGCGGTTGCCGCCCAGCGTGGCGCCGCTGCCTGTGTCGTCAGAAATTTGTTGAATAGAAAACACATTCACGCCATAGGCCCAATCGCCACGAACTTTGACAATACCGCCTTCGCTGTAAATGAAGTTGCCGCTTTTGTAATCGGTGTCTTTGTTGCGCGTATTCATGCCATAAGAAACGCGACCTGCAATGGTGACGCCAGAGTCCCATGTTTCATCCGAGTGCTTGGGGTTCAAGTTGTACGTCACGGCCACACCGGGACGCAAGGTGTAGAAGTTGCCAAAGCCTGGGTTGGGGCCACGATTTTTATCGTAAGAGCCTGTGGGGACAAACAAGGAAACGCCTGCGGCCACTTTGAGTCGATCGACGTGACGAACCCAAACCGTCGACAACTCGGTATCGCCAACGCCAGAGGTCTCAAGATTTTGATTGGCGCCAGCTGCCAAAACTTTGGCCTGAACGAGGGCATTGGCTTGCGCGGCACCCGCATTGAGTTGGCCTACGATGGCAGCGCTCAAAGGGGGTGTTGTGGCAGCGGGTGTCAATGTGCCTGCAGGTTGCGTCACCACAAATGTGCGCTTTTGCTGGATGAAAGGCACGTTGATGGCAAAGGCCACATGACCATCGCCATATTTACCTTCTGTGAGGTAACCACCCACCAAATTCAATTGTGTTTGATCTTGATTGAAGGCCAAGCTGCCTGTTGGGAACGCCACTTTGTAAGGAAGTGCTGGATTCAATTGAATCGGTGCAATGGAAGAGGGCGCAACATTGTTGCCATTGGCATCGGCAATTTTGTAAATCTGCAATTGCGTCAGGCTGGCGGTGCCAAAAAAACCGGGGTTGTCGGCCGACGCCGCAATCTCACCACCAAATGCACCCACAGGGGCTTGACGCAGCTTGTAACTTTCAGCAGCTTGCGCATTCAAGCCGCAGGCTAGGAGACAGACCCATGGCAATGAGGCAAGAATGTACTGGCGAGGTGTTGCTTTGTGCATGGAACGAATCATGGGTGTCTCCAAAGAATGTGGGTGTAAGTCAGTACACTTGTGTATTGACATTTCACTCTAGCACAGCAAAGATCAAACATGTTTAGGGTTTTCGCTAGAGGCTGCCAATAAAGAGGGCCGATCGGCGAGTGTTGCAAAATATCGCATGACTTCTATGGCCAGCCAACCACCAATGAATCGAAAACCCACAGCCCAAGAAGCATCGCGTCTGACCCGGGATGATTGGTTGGACGAGGCTTTCAATGCGGTGGTGGAGGGTGGCTTTGACAACGTCAAAGTCCTGTCCTTGGCCGAAAAACTCAAAGTGACACGAGGCAGTTTTTATTGGCACTTCACCGACCACGCCGATCTGATCAACAGTTTGCTGATGCGCTGGAAAGTGGCGCAATTGGAGTTGGACGCCAAATTGAAATTGCAGCAAAGCGGTGACGCGCTGAAGGATTTGGACTTGGTCGTGGATGCTGCTTTTCTTCAGGCTGGTTCCGAATTGGAAAACTTGCGCTTTGAACAAGCCATGCGCGCACTCAGCCATCACAACCCAGTGGCGGCGCAATTGTTGGTTGAGGTTGATGCCAATCGCATGGACTTGTTTCAGTCCAAATTTTTGGTGTTGGTGAAAGATGCCACCAAAGCGCGTGATTTGGCAGCGCTGCTGTATTTGTCCATTGCAGGAGGCTTTCAAGCATTAAGTCGTCCGGCCAATCCGCCCAACATTCGCGCCTATTTTCGAACGCTCATTTCACATTACTTGGTGGCCAAACAAGTGAACTGAGGTTCGGCGCGCTTTGCATCAGTGCAGACGCTCAACGGCGGGCATTTTCCAAATGCCGTTGAGAGCATCGTCCTTCGGCCAATATAGGCGGGCATTGAGCAAGAAAGGCACTTGATCTTTCACGGGCAGCCAATTGCTTCGCTTTGCGGGTGTGTCAGGCGCTTGCGCTTGTATCCAAATGTCCAGTGAGCCATCGGCATTGAAGCTGAGTGCATCTCTGTCGCCCAAGGCATAGCGCTTGAGGGGGTTATCGATCAAAAACTCATCCGCACCGTAAGCGGTGATGGACCAGAAAGCTTTGACGGGTGGCAATTGATGGGCGTTGAAATGCAGGCGGTAACGTTGATCGCCCATCAACTGTTTGCCTTCATGGTCCAAGCTGGTATTGGGGTACAGCGCATCTTGCGGCAGGTTGGCGCCTAAACCCACCATGGCCACTGCAGCACGTGTGTTGTAGTCGGTGCCATAGGCGCCCAGATTCAAGGGCGGGGAGGACCACGTGCCATCGGTGGCTTTGGTGCTCAAGACCTTGTGTACTTTGTAGTCGGCCAGCCAGCGGCCCAGCGCAAAACATGCTTTGTTCAAGGCATTCAAACTGACCGCTTGGCCTGGAACCAATTGCACAGCGGCCAAACGTTGCAGCATGGGCGCATCGTCTGCGGAAGCAGGGTTGGCCACCATCAAGCCCATCAAACGCTCGTAAAAATCTGCCGTGGCCATGTTGCGCATCTGCACAACAGGTGGCACAGCGGGCATCGTGCTGCGCTGCCACGCATCTGGCGTACTTGCGTTGGGCTTGTTATCAGTCCCTAATTTTTTCAACCGCAATCGGTCTTGTAAACGGTGAACCCTTGCATAGTCGGCCACGCCATTGGTTTGCGTGCGGCCAATCAGCCAAACCATGTCGGTTGAGGATTGGAGCCTTTGCATGCCCACGGGGACGTCACCTTGCCATCCTGGGCCGGTCAACAAATAAGTGGCTGCAGACGTTCCACTGGTGCGGGTGCCTGGTGATGCAAACACGTTGGTCCAAGCGTCCATGAACGGCATCAACTCATAACGTTCTGTGTTGGCGGGCATTTCAAACACCCAGGGTCCGTCTTTCATGCTGATGAAAGCAGTGGTGTACAGCGTGTCAACGTTGGGGCGCACCACGTCCTTGAAGTTGGCATCGGGAAACTGTCTCACCAAGCGCAACTGGTTTTCGGGTCCGATGAACTGGCCACTGTACACGCGCGTAGTTTCCATCATCACCAAGGGGTAGCCGTACAAATACGCCTCGGCACCCAACATGATTTTGTCTTTGAGCAGGACTAGCACCGCTGCGACAACGATCGCGGTGCCAAGGATGAAAACCAACGCGCGTTGGACATTGGATTTGACAGCGTTCATGGGGGTGGGCTTTTTCAGGGTTGCAAGATGGTCCTAAAACCCAAATGGCTCACGGCCAAATCTTCTTCTTGCGGTTGACGGGAACCTGCGCGATAGCGCATGCAATAGTTAGGGGCACACAAGAAAGAGCCACCTTTGATGACGCGGGCTTGCGGCGTGCCTGCTTTGAAAATCGGTGGTTTTTGTGCGGTGTCTGGGTCTAAGCCTTGGCCATTTGAAGGTGCCGAGCGCTCAGCGACAAACACATCGGCCGTCAGTTCCCACACGTTGCCAATCATGTCAAACAGGCCCCAAGCATTGGCCCCATAACAGCCCACAGGGGCAAGGCCAGCAAAGCCATCTTCCGCAGAATTGGCCATGGGAAAAATACCTTGCCACGTGTTGGCACTGGCCGGTTGGTCGTGCTGACTTGGCAATTCTTTGGCGCCTGCACGCGCGGCCCACTCCCACTGCGCCTCAGTTGGCAGGGTGCGGCCTTTCCATTTGGCATACGCCAATGCGTCTTCGTAAGTGATGTGAACGACTGGAAAATGCCCATGCTTTTCGATGCTTGTGGCAGGCCCTGCGGGGTGTTGCCAGTTGGCCCCAGGCATGTATTGCCACCATTGACTTGGATCGTCACCCCGCGTTAGTTGGCTCGGCATTTTGAAAACCACCGCGCCTGCTTGGCGCATGACTTCGGGCAAGCTGGCATGCAGCTTGGGGTCCACTGGGCGCTCTGCCACGGTGACATAGCCCGTGGCTTTGACAAAGGCTGCAAATTCTTGGTTGGTGACTTCGGTGCGGTCCATCCAAAAGCCTTTGACTTGCACATTGCGCACGGGCTTTTCTTCGGCATACACGCTGTCGCCCATGTCGAACTTCCCTGGTGGAACCCACACCATGCCAGGGTGAGGTGCCTTGGCATCGGGTGCAGGTAAATCACATTGCAATTTGCCGGTAGCAACAATTTCTTTTGTGTCGGCAGGTTTAAATTGCCAAGCCACAACTGCCGTCAATGCGACGCAAAAGCCACCCAACCACAAATACAAGCGCGACTTCTGCATTCAGTTCAATCCAATCCCAATTCAGTGAGGGCACTATAAAGCCCGATGCTTTGACTGTAAACCTGACAGCGCGGTCATCGTGAGGTTTTGTCGAAAGTGATTCATCAATTTTTTGAAGCAAAATGAGCCCATGAATTTCTTCGAGACCAGTCGGCAAGTCACAGTGCTCGGTGCGGGCATGGTGGGCGTGTCGTGCGCGTTGGCTTTGCAGGCCAAGGGTTGGCATGTCACCTTGGTCGATCAGCGCAACCCTGGCGAAGCAACTTCGGCTGGCAATGCGGGTGTGTTGTCGCGCAGTTCGCTGTTGCCCTTTAATCGTCCTGGACTTTGGCAAAGCTTGCCGCGCATGCTGCTCAAGCCGGGCCCCAGTTTGCAAGTTCGCCCCAGTGCTTTGGCGCACTTTGATTTCATGTGGCGATTTTTGTGGCATGCCAGACGCCAATCGTTTGACATCACCACCGTGGCATTGGATGGCTTGATTCAGTTGTCTGCCCAGACCCACAAAGCTTGGTTAGCGCAGTCCGCTGTGCAGCATCGATTGCGCGAGAACGGATGGCTCTGGTTGTTCCAAAACGATGCAGCATGGCGTGGCAGTGCCTTTTCGCGAGAAGTTTTGCAAGAATTTTCGGTGGCTGCACAAGCGCTGCATGGCCAAGACATTCAATCTTTAGAGCCCCACCTTTCAAGCCAATTCCAACATGCACTTTGGATCCAAGATGCATCTTCAGTCGACAACCCGGGAGAAGTGGTCAAGGCCTATGCCAATCAGTTTGTGAAACAGGGCGGTGTATTCCATCAATCCGAGGTTCGCGCATTGCAGAAACAGCCACAAGGTTGGCAATACTTAGATGCCAGTGGTTCTCCCCACTGGGCACCCAACGTGGTGTTGGCCATGGGGCCATGGTCCGAGAGTTTGCTCAAGGCCAGTCAGTTGCCATCCGACTTCAAAGCCCACATGGCCTTTGAGAGGGGGTATCACCGTCATTTCAAACCCGTGGCAGGCGTGACTTTGCAACGGCCGGTGTACGACACGGCAGGGGCTTATGTGTTGTCTCCCATGGTCAATGCTGAAGGGGCGCCAGTTCTCAGAATGACCACCGGTGTGGAGTTGGCGGGGCGCGATGCAGCGCCCAACGCTCAGCAATTGGAAGCTGCAGAAAACGCAGCGCGGCGCGCCATTCCACTCAAAGAAGCGGTTGAGGGTTCCGATTGGCTGGGCTCACGTCCCACCACGCCCGACAGTCGACCCGTGATTGGCGAGATGCCGCAGTGCCCGGGCTTGTGGCTTGCATTTGGTCACCAGCACATCGGCTTTAGCACGGGGCCGGGCACCGGTGTGTTGTTGGCTGAGTTGATGGCTGGCGAAAGTACCAGCATCAACCCTGAAGCTTTCAGTCCAGCGCGTTTTAGTTGAGCAAAGCCTGCGCAAATTCATGCGCATCGAAGGTTTGCAAATCGTCGAGTTTTTCGCCCACACCAATGAAATAAACCGGGATGGGTTTTTCGCGGGCAATGGCGCACAGCACGCCGCCTTTGGCGGTGCCATCCAGTTTGGTCACGATCAAGCCCGTCAGTCCCAAGGCTTCATCAAAAGCTTTGACTTGCGTGAGCGCGTTTTGCCCCGTGTTGCCATCGATCACTAGCAGCACTTCGTGGGGCGCTTGCGCATCGGCCTTTTGCACCACACGTTTGATTTTTTTCAACTCTTCCATGAGGTGGAGTTGTGTCGGTAAGCGACCTGCTGTGTCGACCAACACCACATCTCGGCCACGTGCTTTGCCTGCAGACACGGCATCAAAGCTGACGGCCGCGGGATCGCCACCTTCTTGGCTAATGATCTCCACCGTATTGCGTTGCGCCCATACCGTCAATTGCTCGCGCGCAGCAGCGCGGAAGGTATCAGCGGCAGCCAATAACACGCTGGCGCCTTGGTCGGCCAAGTGGTGCGTCAGTTTGCCAATAGAAGTGGTTTTGCCAGCGCCATTCACACCCGCCACCATCAGCACCATGGGTTTTTGGTCGCCAATTTGCAATTGTTTTTGCAGGGGCATCAGCATGTCGGTGATGGCGTCAATCAAAAGTGCTTTGACGGCGGAAGGTTCGGTAGCTTTTGCGGCTTTGACGCGCGCTTTCAAATCATTCAATAAAAACTCTGTGGCCTTCACCCCTGTATCGGCCATGAGCAAAGCGGTTTCTAATTCTTCATACAGCGCATCGTCAATTTGGGTGCCCGTGAAGACGGCGGCAATGCTACCCCCCGTTTTGCGCAATCCCGCTTTCAGTTTGCTGAGCCATGATTGCCGGGGCTTTGCTGCCTCCTCAGCGCTAACTTCAGGTTCAGAAGGTACTTGCAGCGCCTGCGTTTGGGGCGCAGATGGGGGCGCTTCGGCAGCGTCTGGTTTGGGTTTGGAGCGAAAGAAACTGAACATAAGTGGGCGTTGTCTAAGTGCCCATTCTAAGTAAAACGCCAGACTCTCTCAAAAAAGCATGGCTGACGGGGCTTCTGTGTGTTTTTTTGCGCGATGCGTCAACTGACCTGCATCAAGCGTTTAAGCTTGCCACCTATGAGAACCAAACCCCTCAACAAGACTCCCCCCGTGGCCAAGGCTGTCACAGGATCACCCTCGCATGAGTTGCGCATCATTGGCGGCCAATGGAAACGCAGCAAAATCAAAGTCATCGACAAACCAGGTCTGCGCCCCACGCCAGACCGTGTGCGTGAAACCCTGTTCAATTGGTTGGGCCAAGACCTCACGGACTGGCGCTGTGTAGACGCCTTTGCGGGTACGGGTGCACTGGGTTTTGAAGCAGCTTCACGCGGTGCCAAGTCTGTGCTGATGTTGGAACAAGACGCCCAATTGGTGGGCTTGTTGGGTGAAACTCAAAAACGTTTGTCGGCCACTACAGTGCAAGTTCAAAAAGGCGATGCCATGATGGCCCTTCAGCGCCTTGCGCCCGGCAGCCTAGATGTGATCTTTCTAGACCCCCCCTTTGACGGCGCTCATTTTGAAAAAGCCTTGCAGGCCTCTGCCCAAGCGGTGGTGCCCGGCGGGTGGGTTTATTTGGAAGCGCCTGTGGCATGGCAGGCTGAGGCGCTTGCCACCTGCGGTTTGCAGCCTGTCAAATACATGAAGGCGGGTGCTGTGCACGCCCATTTGCTACAACGGCCCATCGAGGGATAATGCCCTCATTGATCAGGAGTTCACATGAGTCGCTCAGTCACTGCCGTTTATTCCGGAACCTTCGACCCCATTACTTTGGGCCACGAAGATGTGGTGTACCGCGCTGCGCAAATGTTTGACAAGGTGGTGGTGGCGGTGGCTGCTGCGCATCACAAAAAAACCTTGTTCAGCTTGGACGAGCGACTGGCCCTGGCCAAAGACGTGACCCAAGATCTAGGCAATGTTGAAGTGGTGTCGTTCACAGGCTTGCTGTGCGACTTTGTGCACAGCCAAGGCGCTCGCGTCATTGTGCGCGGATTGCGTTCGGTCACCGATTACGACTACGAAACACAAATGGCCGGCATGAACCGCCACTTGGCGCCCGAAGTGGACACCATCTTCTTGCACACCAGCGCATCAGTTCAGCACATCAGCAGCACCTTGGTGCGTGAAATTTCGACGCTGGGCGGCAAAGTGGATGGCTTGGTTTCGCCCGCAGTGCTGAAGGCCCTGCAAGCCAAACGTTAAAGCTCTGCAGCTTCCACCATGAAGCGAACGCGTTTTTGGCCTTGCCATTCGTCCACATCTAAGCGGTAAGCCAACTTCACACGCGCAGGAAGTGGCTCAATGCGGCCAAACCAAATGCCATCCACAGGCTGACCTTGATGTTTGAGTTTCAAGGCCAAATGTTTTTCGCCTACCAAGCGTTGTGACACCACTTCCACCTCGTCACTGAACACCGGCGGTGCAAAGCCTTGGCCCCACACTTCCTTGTGCATCACATCGACAAACTCGGCGCGGCGATATTGCGCATCCAAGGGGCCATCGGTTTCCAGTTTGCGCTGCAATGTGGCGGGCGACAAAAGTTGTGCAGCCACCTCCATGAAGCAGGCTTCAAACAATTCCAAATGTTCTTCTTCGATGGTGCAACCCGCCGCCATGGCATGACCGCCAAAGCGCAACAACAGGTGAGGGTGTTTCTTGACCATCAGGTCAAGGGCATCGCGCAGATGAAAACCTGGAATGGAGCGACCTGAGCCTTTGAGCTCGTGCTCTTTGCCTGGTGCATTGCTGGCCGCAAACACAAAGCAAGGCCGGTGAAATTTGTCCTTGATGCGCGAGGCCACAATGCCCACCACGCCTTCATGAAAATCGGGGTCGAACACGCAAATGGCGGGTGGCGGTTCTTCACTGTCGTCCATCAAAGACTCGGCAATTTCCATGGCCTGCTGGCGCATGTCGCCTTCAATATCGCGGCGCTCACGGTTGATGCTGTCGAGCTGACGAGCCAACTCATCAGCGCGTGCTGCATCGTCGGTGCTCAGGCATTCAATGCCCAAAGTCATATCAGACAGACGACCCGCTGCATTGATGCGTGGGCCCAGTGCAAAACCAAAGTCAAAGGTGGTGGCCACGCGTGCATCACGACCTGCAGCCTTGAACAAGGCCAACATGCCAGTGGGCATGGCGCCCGCGCGAATGCGCTTCAAGCCTTGCGCCACCAAGCGGCGGTTGTTGTTGTCCAGTTTGACCACATCGGCCACGGTGCCCAAGGCCACCAAGGGCAAGAGTGCATCCAGTTTGGGCTGTGTCTCGGCTGTGAACAGGCCGCGCTTGCGCAGTTCTGCGCGCAACGCCAGCAGCACATAAAACATCACGCCCACACCGGCCAAAGCTTTACTTTCAAAACTGCAGCCTGGTTGATTGGGGTTGACGATGACATCGGCGCTTGGCAATGTGGCGGCAGGCAGATGGTGGTCGGTGACCAACACTTGCAATCCCAAAGCTTGCGCTTGTGCCACGCCTTCCATGCTGGCGATGCCGTTGTCCACGGTGATCAACACATCGGCGCCTGCTTGTTGAACGCGCTGTGCAATGGGGGCCGTGAGGCCATAGCCATCGACCACACGGTCGGGCACGATGTAGCTCACGTGTTGCGCACCCAGCATGCGCAAGCCGCGCAGGCCAACAGCACAAGCCGTGGCGCCATCGCAGTCGTAATCGGCCACGATGCACAGACGTTTTTGAGCGGCGATGGCATCGGCCAACAAGTTGGCTGCAGCTTCTGTGCCTTTTAAGGTCTGGGGGGGCAAGAGTTTGGCCAAACCATCGTCAAGTTCATCTGGACTTTGAATGCCCCTAGCGGCAAACAAGCGGGACAGCAAGGGGTGAACACCGGCTTGTTCCAGCGTCCACGCTGTACGCGGCGGTACATCGCGCGTCAAAATTTGCAAACTCATGGGGCAGAAACTCCGGCGGTGAGTGCACGCAACTCGGCTTGCACTTTGAGAGGGGACAGCCTACGCTTCAAAGATTGAAGCCAGGATGGGGGGTGTGGGCGATAGTGCCGCCAATGCGTTTCACTGCACAAGGTGATCGATGCAATGCCCGAAGGCGCAGATTGGAATTGATGGCCCATCCATGTGTCGAGCACTTGCCACTGCGCAAGCCATGCCTTGGTGTTGCCGCTGACAGCTGCTTGTTGCAGGTCCATGCGAAACGCAGTGATGTCATTGTTTGGATAAAGTTGTTCTAGTGAGCGATGAACCCAAAATGAGTTCACAGCCCAGCGTCCTTCTTGGCTTCGCAAATCATTCACGGGGTGTTGGTACAGCAGCATTTGCATTTCACTTTGCAAGCGCTGTAGCGCGCGCGCGTGGGGGCCTTGTGGCAGCCAATCCTTGATGTGTTGTCCTGCGACTTTTTCCAAGGAAGCGAAGGGCATGTCTTTGAGCAAGGGACCCGTGGCGCGCCAAATCAGAGGGCTCTCGTAGGAAAGGTGCAGACCATCTTCTTCAAAATAGGGCTTCACAGCAGCTAGCAGTTGTTGCGATTCCTCTGCGCTGAGCTGCATTTCGGCAGGGTTCAGCAACAAAACTTCGTTCATGCCCACTTGCCAGTGACAAGGGGTGATCAGCGCTTCCTCTCCCCACGAAGGGGATTGATCCCACAAAGTGGGGACATTTTCATGGGGCAGGAGTGGGGCGGTGGCTTCGACTTCTGCGTCTGATTTGGCAACGCAAGTCATGCCTTGCAGGACTTTTTCCAAATGAGGCAAATACAATGTGTCCAAAGCTTGCTGCAAGGGGGAGGCGTGGCTGCTGGCATAGGCAATCACCCAATGTGGGGGGCCTGCAGCAGCGGGGCTGTTTGACAAAGGCAAAGCGTCGTTCATGCCTGTATTGTCAGGGATGACACAATCACCCTGTTGCAGGTCTGATATGACACGCTTGAAATGATGAAGGCATGACACTCAAACTACCGTACGAATTGGTTTTAGGTTGGCGCTACACCCGCGCAGGCCGCGCCACGCGTCGCAACGGCTTCATCTCCTTCATTTCAGGGGTGTCCATGTTGGGCATCGGTTTGGGCGTGGCCGCGTTGGTCATTGTGCTATCGGTCATGAATGGCTTCCAAAAAGAAGTTCGCGATCGAATGCTGAGTGTGGTGTCCCACATTGAAGTGATCTCGGCCGATGGCGGTGCCCTCGAAGATATGGAAGGCACTTTGAAACAAGTCAAAGCACATCCGCAAGTGATGGGCGCGGCCCCCTTCATTGCCGCGCAGGCCCTGTTGGCCCGCGGTGAAGACATGAAGGGTGTGTTGGTGCGCGGCATCGACCCCGCCTTAGAGCCAACGGTGGTGGACCTGTCGGTGGCCTCTCAAGGATTCAACAAGGGCATGCCTGGCATCCAAGCCTTGTCGCCAGGCAAGTTTGGGGTGGTTTTGGGCGTCGATTTGGCGCGGCAGTTGGGACTGCGCGTTGGCGACCCCGTCACCCTCATTGCCCCGAACGGCCAGGTCACACCCGCGGGCGTCTTGCCGCGCCTCAAACAAATGGAAGTGGTGGGCCTGTTCAATTCTGGCCATTACGAATACGACTCGGCGCTGGTGATGTTGCATGTGGCCGATGCGGGCAAAATTTTCAGGCTCGAAGGCCCCACAGGCATTCGTTTGAAAATCAAAGATTTGCATGAGGCGCGTGCGGTGGCCAAAGAACTTGCACCGGCCTTGCCGATGGGCATGGCCGTGCGCGATTGGACGCAACAAAACCGCACGTGGTTTGCTGCTGTGCAGGTTGAGAAACGCATGATGTTCATCATCCTGACCCTGATTGTGGCTGTGGCAGCGTTCAATTTGGTCAGCACCTTGGTCATGACGGTCACTGACAAGCGAGCCGACATTGCCATATTGCGCACGTTGGGGGCCAGTCCCCAAAGCATCATGGGCATCTTCATGGTGCAAGGTGCGATGGTTGGCGTCATTGGCACCTTGGGTGGCATGCTGTTGGGCTTGTTGATTGCCTTCAACATCGATGTGATCGTGCCTGCCTTAGAGGCCGTGTTCCAAGCCAGTTTCTTGCCCAAAGACATCTACCTCATCAGCCGAATGCCCAGCGATCCGCAGATGAGCGACATCTTGCCTGTGGTGCTCATTTCTTTGCTCTTGTCTTTTGTCGCCACGGTGTATCCCAGCTGGCGTGCCAGCCAAGTCAATCCTGCGGAGGCTTTGCGTTATGAGTAATTCAGCAAGCCCCATGTCAACAGCACAAGCCGTTTTGGAAGTGCGCGGTTTGAGCAAACGCTTTGCCGAAGGCGGTCTCGATGTGTCCGTCTTGCAAGAGGTGAACCTGACAGTGGGTGCTGGTGAAACGGTGGCCATTGTGGGAGCCTCGGGTTCTGGCAAAAGCACCCTGATGCATTTGATGGGCGGCCTCGATCAGCCCACCCAAGGACAAGTGTTGTTGCAGGGTCAAGCGTGGACGCAATTGAGCGCCGCAGCGCAAGGTGCTAGGCGCAACCTGTTGCTAGGCTTTGTCTACCAGTTCCACCATCTCTTGCCCGAATTCACTGCGCTTGAAAACGTGGCCATGCCTTTGTGGATTCGCCGCACAAACAAGGCGGAGGCCGAGCAAGTGGCCATGAAGTGGTTAGAGCGTGTGGGGCTTGATCACCGTGCATTGCACCGTCCTGCTGAATTGTCGGGTGGCGAACGTCAACGCGTGGCCATTGCCCGCGCCATGGTGACGCAGCCAGCCTGTGTGTTGGCCGATGAGCCAACAGGCAACCTTGACCGCAACACCGCAGAAGGTGTGTTCGATGTCATGTTGAACACGGCGCAAAGCCAAGGCACGGCCTTTGTCGTGGTGACGCACGATGCCCATTTGGCGGCTCGCTGCAGCCGTGTGTTGCGATTGGACAGGGGCGTGCTGCAGCCATGACCGTGCAGTGGATTGACAGCCATTGCCATTTGGATGCCCCAGAGTTTGCGCACGATCGCTTGGAAGTTTTAAAGCGTGCACAAGCGCAAGGTGTTGCGGCTTGTGTCATGCCTGCCGTTCAGGCCAAAGACTTTGAACCACTGCGTCAATTTGCACGCAGCACGAATCAGCCCTACGCATTGGGCATTCATCCTTTGTATGTGCCTCAAGCCCAAGTGTCTGACTTGGCTTTGTTAGAACAGCATTTGCAATCGGCTTTGTCTTTGAATGAAGAGGGCACTGCAAGCGATCCACGTTTGGTCGCCTTGGGTGAAATCGGCTTGGACTTTTGGGTGCCCAGTTTGTGCGAGCCTGCCATGCGAGACAAGCAAGAATTTTTTTACAACGCGCAGTTGAAGCTGGCCAAAAACTACAAGCTGCCTGTCATCCTGCACGTGCGAAAGTCGGCCGATGCGCTGCTGAAGGGATTGCGCCGATGCCAAGTTCAAGGTGGCATTGCCCATGCGTTCAATGGCAGCTTGCAACAAGCGCAGGTGTTTGTTGAACTGGGTTTTGCATTGGGCTTTGGCGGCGCCATGACCTACGAGCGCGCCTTGCAATTGCGTCAATTGGCCACGACCTTGCCTTTGGATGCCATCGTGTTGGAAACCGACGCACCCGATATTCCGCCGCATTGGCTTTACCGAACCCAATCCCAGCGACAATCAGAGGGCTTGCCGCAAGGACGAAACGAGCCGAGTCAGTTGCCACAAATTGGCGCCGTGCTGGCGCAACTGCGTGGCGCGCCAATAGAGCATGTGGCTAAAGCCACTGTGCAAAACACACTGCGTGTCTTGCCGCGCCTTCAATCGATTTCATCTTTAAGCCCCCATTAGAGCCTTTATGTCCGTTAAAAAATCCAAAGCCATCGAACTGCCAGAAGTGAACTTCTCAGAGCACGGTGACTCGCGTTATTTGCACTTGGGTACGCCTTGGATTCAAGGGGCCATGAACATCAAAGAGCCCTTTGAATTAGAGCTTGAATATGTGCAGCGCATGATGGCCGGCTTGTTGTTTTTAAAAAGCGCGTCGGTGGCTGGCAGGCATGCCATGCAGTTGGGTTTGGGGGCGGCCAGCCTCACCAAGTTTTGTTACAAGAAGCTCAAGTGGACTTGCACCGCCATCGAACTCAACCCCGGCGTTTTACATGCCTGCCGTGGCTGGTTCAAATTGCCAGAAGACGGTCCCCGCATGCGCGTCATCATTGCCGATGCTGCGCAAGAAATTCAAAGCGATGAATGGTTAGGCACGGTCGACATCTTGCACGTGGACTTGTACGACCACGAGGCGGCCGCACCTGTTCTGGACTCCGTTGCGTTTTATCAAAACTGCCGTGCCTTGCTAACCGACGAAGGCACCATGGCGGTCAATTTGTTTGGCCGCACCTCCAGTTATGAAAAGAGCTTGGCCAAGATGGCAGAAGCTTTTGGGGAGGATGCCTTGTGGGCTTTCAAACCCACCCGAGAGGGCAACACGGTGGTCTTAGCGCAACGCACACCCAGCAGGCCCAAACGCGATGCATTGCTCACGCAAGCAGAAGCCATTGAGAACCGATTTGGCCTGCCCGCCACAAAATGGCTGCGCGTTTTCAAACCGCTCGCTAAATAAACACCCTCAAACCTAGGGTTAACCCAAATGTTTGGGTCCTTCATTGACCTTCTGTAGGTGAAATCCACATCCGGTTTGCAGTGGATTAGGTCCAGAATCCCGCCATCCCAAACTTTTTGGAGGAGTGTCCCTGTGAAAATCAAAAGTCAAAAAGACTTTTTCTCCGGTCTGATGTTCACCGTTGTCGGTGCTGCATTTGCCTACGGAGCAACGAGTTACACCATTGGTACTGGCGCCCGTATGGGCCCTGGCTACTTTCCCCTGCTACTCGGCGTGATCTTGGCGCTGTTAGGCGCTGCGATTTTGTTCAAGTCATTGGTGGTTGAAACCCCCGATGGCGAACCCGTTGGCGCTTTTGCCTGGAAGCCCCTGATCTTCATCATTGCCGGCAACTTGTTGTTCGGCGTGTTGTTGGGCGGTTTGCCCAGCATTGGTTTGCCAGCCATGGGTTTGATTGCAGCCATTTTTGGCACCACCATCGTGGTCAGCATGGCTGGTGATCAGTTCAACTTCAAAGAAACCATCGTGTTGAGCGCCATTTTGTCAGTGATGAGCTACGCAGCTTTCATCATGCTGCTCAAACTGCAGTTCCCTGTGTGGCCAACATTCATTAGCGGCTAAGGAGTAATCAATGGACTTGTTCAATAACTTGGCGTTGGGTTTTGGGGTGGCTTTCACCTTCCAAAACCTGATTTACGCTTTCATCGGCTGTTTGCTGGGCACCTTGATTGGTGTGCTTCCTGGCATTGGCCCCGTGGCAACCATTGCCATGCTCTTGCCAGCCACTTATGCTTTGCCCCCCATTGCGGCTTTGATCATGTTGGCCGGTATTTACTACGGTGCCCAATACGGTGGTTCTACCACCGCTATTTTGGTGAACTTACCTGGTGAGTCTTCTTCCGTGGTAACGGTGATTGACGGTTACCAGATGGCCCGCAAAGGCCGTGCGGGTCCCGCTTTGGCGGCCGCTGGTTTGGGTTCATTCTTTGCCGGTTGCGTGGGTACTTTGATCTTGGCGGCTTTTGCAGCGCCTTTGACAGAAGTGGCCTTCAAATTCGGTCCTGCCGAGTACTTCTCACTCATGATTTTGGGTTTGATCGGTGCGGTGGTTTTGGCTTCTGGTTCCTTGCTTAAAGCGGTGGCCATGATTGTGCTGGGCCTCCTGATGGGCTTGGTCGGTACCGACGTTAACTCTGGCGTGGCCCGTTACAGCTTCGACATTCCTGAACTCACAGACGGCATTGGCTTCATTACCATTGCCATGGGTGTGTTTGGCTATGGCGAGATCATTGCCAACTTGTCCCAACCTGAAGACAAGCGCGAAGTGTTCACCGGAAAAGTGACTGGTTTGCTCCCTACGGGTGAAGATTTTCGCAACATGATTCCTGCGGTGTTGCGTGGCACGACCATTGGCTCAAGCCTTGGTATTTTGCCAGGCGGTGGTGCATTGTTGGCTGCTTTTGCCGCTTATACCATCGAGAAGAAAACCAAACTCCGTCCCGGCGAAGTACCTTTTGGTCAAGGCAACATCCGCGGTGTGGCTGCACCTGAAGCTGCGAACAACGCCGGTGCGCAAACTTCCTTCATTCCTTTGCTCACATTGGGTATTCCACCTAACGCTGTGATGGCCTTGATGGTGGGTGCCATGACCATCCACAACATTCAGCCAGGTCCTCAAGTGATGACCAGCAACCCTGAGTTGTTCTGGGGCTTGATTGCTTCGATGTGGATTGGTAACCTGATGTTGATCATCTTGAACTTGCCACTCATTGGCATCTGGATCAAGCTGCTCACAGTGCCTTATCGTTGGTTGTTCCCTGCCATTGTGCTGTTCTGTGCCATTGGCGTGTACTCCACCAACAACAACACCTTCGATATCTGGTTGGTGGGTGCCTTCGGTGTCATCGGATACTTGTTCATCAAGTTGGGCGTAGAACCTGCACCTTTGTTGCTCGGTTTCATCTTGGGCCCCATGATGGAAGAGAACTTGCGCCGTGCATTGCTGCTGTCTCGCGGTGACTGGTCCGTGTTTGTGACACGCGGTTTGTCTGCCAGCTTGCTTGCAGCCGCAGCGGTGTTGCTCATCATTGTGCTCTTGCCGTCAGTCAAATCGAAGCGCGAAGAAGCCTTCGTCGAGGATTGATTCACACGCGTTGTGAACTTGAACGGCACCTTCGGGTGCCGTTTTTCATGGGACTTCTGAAAAGTGACAGCCTTGGTTGAAGTAGGTTCACATTTTTCCTGCCACAATGTTCTTCTTCATGTGACATCGGAAATTTCATCATGCAGTACAAAATGAATTTGAAACGCCGTCAAATCTCGGCTTTGGGAATGCGAACTGCGCTGTCTGCAGCTGTGGTCATGATGGGCCTGGTGGGTGGTGCATCCACTGCAGTCGCCCAATCAACCACTTACCCCACCAAACCCATCCGCTTGGTGGTGCCCTTTCCAGCAGGTGGCGCAACCGATATTTTTGCGCGTACCTTGTCGCAGAAGTTGGGCGAAAAATTGGGTACGTCGGTGGTGGTTGAAAACAAACCTGGTGCAGGTGGCACGTTGGGCTCGGACATCGTGGCCAAGTCCGCGCCTGATGGCTATACCTTGTTGCTCGCCACTTCTAGCACGCACTCCATTGGGCCCAACCTCAACCCCAAGATGCCCTACGACGCTGTGCGTGATTTCACGCCCATTGGCCAGGTCGGCAACGCCCCCAGCATCATGTTGGTGCCCAACAGCTCGCCCGCCAAAACCATTCAAGAATGGATTGAGTTGGCCAAGAAAAATCCTGGACGACTCAACTATGCCTCCAGTGGCAATGGCACCATCGTTCAGTTGACGGCTGAGCTGTTTAAATCGCAGGCAGGTTTGTTTGTGGTGCATATTCCCTACAAAGGCACCGCCTTGGCCATGCCAGATCTCATCAGTGGCAAAGTAGATGTTTTGTTTGACTCCTTGCCAACAGGATTGCCACACGTCAAAGATGGCCGTTTGCGTGCCTTAGGTGTGACTTCAGCACAAAGGACCAACATGGCGCCTGGTTTGCCAGCCATCTCAGAAGTCTTGCCTGGTTATGAATCCACCACATGGTTTGGTTTGTTTGGACCACAGGGCATGCGGCCTGATTTGGTCTCGCGCGTCAACACGGCTGCGATTCAAGCGCTGAGCGACCCCGAAGTCAAAGACAAATTACAGCGACTGGGCATTGAAGCCATTGGCACATCGCCAGCTCAATTCACCACCATGTTGGCTGCAGAGTCGGCCAAGTGGAAAAAGATCATCACTGAACGCAAAATCACTTTGGATTGAAACATGAACTTTGATTTCAGCACCCCTTATGCTTCTGCGCGCTTGCCGCAGTTTGCGCGCAATGTTGTTTCCACTTCGCATCCATTGGCAGCGCAAGCTGGTTTGCGCATGATGCTCAAAGGCGGCAACGCGGTCGATGCCGCCATTGCAGCAGCAGCGGCCATCACCATCACAGAACCTGTCAGCAATGGTTTGGGTTCTGATGCGTTTTGCATTTTGTGGGATGGCCAAAAACTGCACGGCCTCAATGCTTCTGGCCCTGCGCCACAGGCTTGGACGCCAGAGTACTTTCACAAAAAATATGGCACCGATGCGGTGAACCCGCCCAAGCGTGGTTGGGACTCAGTCACCGTGCCTGGCGCCGTGGGCGCATGGGCCGCTTTGAGTGAGCGCTTTGGTAAATTGCCTTTTGCAGATTTGATGGAGCCTGCCATTGAAATTGCAGAGCGGGGTTATTTGTTGCCCGTGGTGGTGCAGCAAAAATGGGAAGCCGCCACGCCCCTGCTGCAATCTTTGCCGGGTTTTGCAGAAGGATTTTTGCCTTGGGGTCGTGCACCCAATGTGGGTGAATTGTTCCAGTTCAAAGCTGCGGCGCGTGGTTTGCGCGCCATTGCCGAAACCAAGGGGCGTGCCTTCTACGAAGGTGAAATTGCTGAAGCCTTGGTGAAGTTTTCAAACCAACATGGCGGTGCCATGACGCTGCAAGACTTGGCGCAGTACCGCCCTGAATGGGTCGAGCCCATTTCGCAAAATTACCATGGCTACACGCTCAACGAAATTCCACCCAATGGCCAAGGCATTGCAGCTTTGATCGCTTTGGGCATTTTGGAAAACTTTGATTTGCCCAGCTTGAAAGTGGACGGTATTGAATCTCAGCATTTGCAAATCGAAGCCATGAAGTTGGCCTTTGCCGATGTGTACCGCTATGTGGCCGATCCGCGCAACATGGAAGTCACGCCCGCGCAGATGCTCGACCCCGCCTATTTGAAGAGCCGCGCAAATCTCATTGACATGAAGAAAGCGCAAGATTTCAAGGCGGGCAATCCGGTGAAGGGCGGTACCATTTACCTCACGGCTGCCGATGAAAACGGCATGATGATCAGCTTCATCCAAAGCAATTACATGGGCTTTGGTTCCGGCGTGGTCGAGCCCACGTACGGCATCAGTTTGCACAACCGTGGCTTTGACTTCAGCACCGATCCCAAAGGCTTGAACCCAGCCAATTTGGTCGCGCCAGGCAAGCGACCTTTCCACACCATCATTCCAGCATTCTTGTCGAAAGACGGCCAGCCTGTCATGAGCTACGGTGTGATGGGGGGCAGTATGCAACCGCAAGGTCACATGCAAACCTTGGTGCGCATGCTCGACTATGGACAAAATCCGCAGGCAGCATGCGACGCACCTCGCTGGCGCTGTAACAACGGCCTGTCCATCAATGTGGAAGCGTCGATGGACCGCAACACGGTGCAGGGCTTGAGTGACTTGGGTCATGAACTGGCTGTCATCAACGACTCGTACATGGACTTCGGTGCTGGCCAATTCATTTGGCGCATGGGCGATCCCAAAGTGCAGGGTTATGTGGCTGCCTCTGACCCGCGCCGAGATGGGCAGGCGGTTGGCTTTTGAGCGAAGCAGTCAAGTCCAAATTCACATCGGGCCTGTTGCTGGCAGCAGCAGGCTCGATTGCTTTCAGCGGCAAAGCCATCATCGTGAAATTGGCCTATCGGCATGGCGTCGATGCCATCACCTTGGTCATGTTTCGCATGCTGTTTGCCGTACCATTTTTCATCGCCATGGCGTGGTGGGCAGGGCGCGGCAAAGAACCCCTTACGCGCAGCGATTGGCTAGGGGTATTGGGTTTGGGTTTTTCAGGCTATTACCTGTCGAGCTTTTTGGATTTCTTGGGGCTGCAATACATCAGTGCTTCATTTGAGCGGCTTATCTTGTACCTCAACCCCACCTTGGTCTTGGTGCTAGGTTGGGTGCTGTACAAGCGCAAAATTTCATATCGCCAAGGCGTGGCCATGGCGGTCAGTTACAGTGGTGTGCTGTTGGTGTTTGGCCATGAGGTGTCCTTGGTCGGCGAGCATGTGGCCTTGGGTGCGGCCTTGGTTTTTTCAAGCGCCATCACCTATGCCATTTACCTCAGCTACAGCGGTCAAATGGTGCAGCGTTTGGGTTCACTGCGTTTGGCGGGCTTGGCCACCACGGTGGCTTGTGTTTTGTGCATCGTTCAATTCGCGATACTCAAACCAGCCGCTGCTTTGGACGTGGCACCCGAGGTCATTTGGCTGTCCATGCTCAACGCCACAGCTTGTACCGTGTTGCCCGTATTGATGGTCATGATGGCCATTGAGCGCATCGGTCCGGGCTTGACGTCGCAAATTGGCATGATTGGCCCGATGTCGACTTTGACCATGGGGGCCTTGTTGTTGAATGAGCCCTTCAATGCATGGACCCTCATGGGAACCGCATTGGTGTTGGGTGGTGTATTTTGGGTGACGCAAACGCCCAAAGTTGTTGAATAATTTTGAGTCTGCAATGCGCCAAAACGCTTGCGGCAATGTGCATTAATTTTGGAGAAAATAAATGGATTTAGGCATCAAAGGTAAATGGGCATTGGTGGGCGGTGCAAGCAAAGGCTTGGGCTGGGGTTGTGCACGTGCGTTGGCTTTGGAAGGCGTGAACGTGGTCATGGTGGCACGCGGTGCAGACGTGCTCAACCAAGCAGTGGCCGATTTGCAAAAAGAAGCGCCCGGGGTGACCTTGATTCCTGTGGCGGCAGACATCACCACTGAAGCGGGTCGTGCGGCTTTGTTTTCGGTGGCAGGAGGTCCTGGCAAAGACTTTGACATCGTGGTCACCAACGCAGGCGGCCCACCGCCCGGCGACTTCCGCAATTGGGACCGTGAAGCTTGGATCAAAGCGGTCGATGCCAACATGCTGACGCCCATCGAGTTGATCAAGGCCACCATCGATGGCATGGCCGCCCGTGGCTTTGGCCGTATCGTCAACATCACGTCCAGTTCGGTCAAATCACCGATTGATATTTTGGGCTTGTCAAACGGTGCCCGCAGTGGTTTAACGGGTTTTGTGGCTGGCGTGGCGCGCACCAAAATTGCAGCCCAAGGCGTCACCCTCAACAACATCTTGCCCGGCAAGTTTGACACCGATCGCATTCGCACCACCGTCGAAGCCACAGCACAAAAGACAGGCAAGACCGTGGCAGAAATTCGTGCGCAGCAACAAGCCGTGGTGCCCGCAGGTCGTTATGGCACACCGCAAGAGTTTGGCGCTTTGTGTGCCTTCATTTGCAGCCAGCAAGCCTCTTACATCACCGGTCAAAATTTCTTGACCGATGGTGGTGCTTATCCCGGTACTTACTAAGTCAACAAAAATGCGCGCTTCAGGCTGAGGCCTTTGAAAGGTTTCAGCTGACGCGCCGTGACGACACCACAATGCCGCTCACAATGAGGGCAAACGCCAGGGCGTGATACACCTTGGGCAAGTCGCCCAAGAACACGCTGGACATGATGGCGGCAAACAAGGGCGTCAGGTTGGCAAAGAAACCGGCCACTGCAGGCCCAGCAGTTTGCACACCCAAGCCCCAGCATCGATAGGCCAACACAGCAGGGCCGATGGCCACAAACGCCAATGCGGCGTACAAAGGCATGCCCCAAGTGATGTGCGCATCGGTCAGCGCCCATTCAGCACCTGTGAACATGCCGGCCCATCCCAATCCAAAAATCACTTGCGCCATCAGAAATGCAGCCCAGTTGCTGCGGATCTCATCGGGCTCATTGCGTTGCGTCAAAAGCCAGCTGTACATGGCCCAACAGGCCACAGCCAGCAAAATGTAAATGTCGCCCACCACAAACTGCACTTGAAGCAGCTGTTCCCAATCGCCGCGCGACAGCACCACCAAAACCCCAGCGATGGAGAAAGCAGCGCCAAGCCATTGGGCAAACCTGACAGGTGTTTTGAAAAACAAGGCGCCAATGGCCAGCATGAATACTGGCGTGCTGGCCGCCACCAAAGTGACGTTCAAGGGTGTGGAAGTTTGCAGCGCCAAATATTGCAGCGCGTTATAGCAACCTACTCCAAGTAAGCTGAGCAAGGCAAACCGGCGCCAATGGGGCCACAAGGGGCTACTGGGCTTCAGCAATTGCCATGTCAGGGGCAACAAAATAAAAAAGGCGATCGCCCAGCGCAAGAAGTTCAGGGTGATGGGGGGCACCCATTCACTGACCAGTCGGCCAACCACTGCATTGCCTGCCCAGAGGAGGGGTGGCACAGTGAGCATCAAAGCCGTACCGGGTGAGAGTTTTTGTGTCATGCCCGTGACTGTAACGTCAACTGTGTACCCGACTGCGAGGGCGGGGACATTCAATTCGTGGCAAAGTAGCGGTCATTGTGAATTGGCTTCACAAGCCAGTCGCCAACGATTTCATTTTTAAGGAGATACGCATGAGCTTAGCCGTCCAAATTGACCAAAACGGTGGTCCTGAACAACTCAAATTGGTCGATGTCACAGTCGGCCAGCCTGGTCCCGGCGAAATTCGAATTCGCCACAAAGCCATTGGCTTGAACTTCATTGACGTTTACCAGCGTAGCGGTTTGTACACCTTGCCCATGCCCCTCAAGTTGGGCATGGAAGCCTCAGGCATTGTGGAAGCTGTGGGTGAGGGCGTCACACACCTCAAGGTGGGCGACCGTGCCGCGTATGCCAGCCAGCCTCCAGGCAGCTACTGCGAAGAGCGTGTCATGCCCGCCAAGTGCGTTTGCAAACTGCCCGACGACATCTCTTTTGAAACAGGCGCTGCCATGATGCTGAAAGGCCTCACAGCGCAGTACCTGCTCATGAAAACGCGCCCTGTTGAAGGCCTGCAAGCGGGTGACCACGTGTTGTTCCATGCTGCTGCGGGTGGCGTGGGCCTCATTGCTTGCCAATGGGGCAAGGCCTTGGGCTTTCGCATGATTGGTACTGCGGGTTCTGATGCCAAGTGCCAATTGGCCATTGCCAATGGTGCTGAGCATTGCATCAACTACAGCACGGACGACTTTTTGGCGCGCGTGAAAGAAATCACGGGCGGCAAAGGTTTGAAAGTGGTTTACGACTCCGTGGGCAAAGACACCTGGGACAAATCACTCGACTGCTTGCGTCCCTTCGGCTTGATGGCCACCTTCGGCAATGCCTCTGGTGCGGTGCCACCTTTTGCGCCTGGCGTGTTGGGCACCAAAGGTTCTTTGTACGTCACACGTCAAACCTTGTTCAGCCACATCACCACACGTGAAAGCACACAAGCCATGGCCGATGATTTGTTTGCGGTTGTGCAGAGTGGCAAGGTCAAAATTCACATTGATCAAACCTTCCCATTGTCGCAAGTGCAAGAAGCGCACAAGGCTTTGGAAGCTCGCAAGACCACAGGTTGCACCATCCTCACTTTGTGATGCGTCCCTGACATCAAAAAGGCACCCGCGGGTGCCTTTTTTATTTGCCGCGGCGAACTCGCAGCAACTCGTCCAGTATCAGTAAGCCAGCGCCAACGGTGATGGCGCTGTCGGCTACGTTAAAGGCAGGGAAGTGCCATGTGCCGTAATAGAAATCTAAGAAGTCAATCACATGGCTGTAGAGCAAACGATCGATCACGTTGCCAACAGCACCACCTAGCAACAAAGACAAGGCCAAACAAAACAAAGTTTGACCGGCATGCATGCGAAGCAAGTAAACCATCACGCCTGCTGCAATCACACCCAGTCCGGTAAAGAACCAGCGTTGCCAACCCCCTGCATCGGCCAAGAAAGAAAACGCTGCACCGGGGTTGTGAACGCGAACCAAATTGAAGAAGGACGTGATGGGCAACGCCTCACCCAATTGGAACGCACCCACCACTGCAATTTTGGTCAACTGGTCCAGAATGAGCGTGATGAGCGCAATGCCCAACCAAAGCCAGACCCCTGACCCTGATGAGAAAGCACTTTTGTTTTTGGCCATTGCGCTGATTGCTTAAGCGAACAAACGCTTCTCGCCTTCGCCATGCAGGTTGCTGTCGCAACGTCCGCACAGTGTGGGGTGGGCTGGGTTCACACCAACGTCAGGGGCGTAATGCCAGCAGCGATCGCATTTGGTGTCTTCACTCACGGCCACTTTGGCCACCAGGCTGTCGCCCGCTACCAAATTGAGTTGTGAGGTGATGAATACAAACTTCACATCGTTGCCCAAACTGGCCAACAAGGCATGGTCTTCAGGGCCGGCTTGCAAGGTGACAGCAGCCTGCAAAGAGGCGCCCACTTTGCCATCGGCACGCAAGGCTTCAATGTCTTTGTTCACCTGATCGCGAATTTCGCGAATGCGAGTCCACTTGGCAAGCAGCGCTTCATTGGGCGTGCCCAAGTCGCTGAAGGTTTCCATGAAGATCGATTCTGAGCTGCCAAAGTTTTGCCAAGCTTCTTCAGCGGTAAAGCTTAAGAACGGCGCCATCAAGCGCAGCATGGCATGCGTGATGCGATACAGCACTGTTTGTGCGGAGCGGCGTGCCAAGGATTTGGGCGCGCTGGTGTAGAGTCGGTCTTTGAGCACGTCCAAATAGAACGCACCCAAATCTTCAGAACAGTACACCTGCAACTTGGAGACCACAGGGTGGAACTCGTAGTCTTTGAAGTGCGACAAGATGTCGGCTTGCAATTGCGCTGCACGGCTCAGGGCAAAGCGATCGATCTCTAACAAGTCGGCATCGGCCACTGTGTCTTTGGCGGGGTCAAAGTCGCTGACGTTGGCCAACAAGAAACGCAGGGTGTTGCGAATGCGGCGATAGGCATCCACCACGCGCGCCAAAATTTTGTCGTCGATGTTCAAATCGCCAGAATAGTCAGTGGAAGCCACCCACAAGCGCACAATTTCTGCGCCCATTTTGTCGCTGATCTCTTGCGGCGCCACCACATTGCCCAAGCTCTTGCTCATCTTGCGGCCTTGGCCGTCGGTGGCAAAGCCGTGGGTTAGCAAACCTTTATAGGGAGCACGGTCGTACAACGCACAACCGAGCAACAAAGAGCTGTGGAACCAGCCGCGATGTTGGTCGTGGCCTTCCAAATACAAATCGGCTTCGGGGCCTGCATCGTGGAAGGGGTTGCGATCGTACGCATCTTTGTGACTGCCGCGCAGCACGTGTTGGAAGGTAGAACCAGAGTCAAACCACACTTCCAAAATGTCGGTGCTCTTGGTGTAGTTAGGGGCATCGGTGGCGCCCAAAATTTCTTCCACCGTCACACGGCTCCAAGCTTCAATGCCGCCTTGTTCAACGATGTTGGCCGCTTGGTCCAAGATCTCCATGGTGCGGGGGTGTAACTCGCCCGAGTCTTTGTGCAAGAAGAAGGGTACAGGCACGCCCCAGCTGCGCTGACGAGAGATACACCAGTCGGGGCGGTTGGCGATCATGTCGCGCAAACGGGTCTTGCCGTTTTCGGGATAGAAGTGGGTTTGGTCGATGGCATCGAGGGCCAACTGACGCAAAGTCTTCGGAGCCTTGTCTTTGGTGAAGACACCAGGGCCTTCGTCCATGCGCACAAACCACTGGGCAGCCGCGCGGTAAATGACAGGCGTTTTGTGGCGCCAGCAATGCGGGTAGCTGTGGGTGATGCCGTAAGTGGCCATGAGGCGATTGCTTTCGCCCAACACTTCTATGATGCGGGGGCACGCTTTCCAAATGTTCATGCCGCCAAACAAGGGCAGGTCTTCAGCGTAGCTGCCGTTGCCTTGAACAGGGTTCAAGATGTCGTCATAAGCCATGCCATTGGCCACGCAAGAGTTGAAGTCGTCCACACCATAAGCGGGTGAGGAGTGAACGATGCCAGTGCCGTCTTGCGCACTCACGTACTCGGCCACATACACAGGCGAGAAACGTTTGTAGCCTGCGTGCACGTCGTACAAAGGATGTTTGAAGTTCAAGCCGCCCAATTTGTCGCCGGTGGTGGTGGCCACCACTTGGCCTTCAAGCTTGTAACGCTCTAAACATTTCTCGACCAAGGATTCAGCCAGAACCAATGCGCCTTTTTCGGTGTTCACCAAGGCGTAAACCAATTCGGGGTTCACATTCAATGCTTGGTTGGCTGGCAGGGTCCATGCGGTGGTGGTCCAGATCACCGCAAAGGCGGATTTAGGTTGACCTGGCAGTTCTTGCAAACCAAAAGCCTTGGCCAATGCGGCGTGGTCGGCCGCTTCAAAGGCCACGTCCAAGGTGTCGCTCTTTTTGTCGGCGTATTCAATTTCAAATTCGGCCAAAGAAGAGCCGCAATCGAAGCACCAGTAAACGGGCTTCAAACCGCGGTACACAAAGCCACGCTCGATGACGCGTTTGAAGGCGCGGATTTCACCGGCCTCATTGGCAAAGTCCATGGTGCGATAGGGACGTTCCCAATCACCCAAGACGCCCAAGCGTTTGAAGTCTTCGCGCTGTTGGTCAATTTGCTCGGTGGCAAAGGCGCGACTCTTGGCTTGCATGTCGTCGCGGCTCAGTTTGCGACCATGCAATTTTTCAATCGCGTTTTCAATGGGCAAACCGTGGCAGTCCCAACCGGGAATGTATTGCGCATCAAAGCCCGCCAATTGCTTGGACTTGACGATCATGTCTTTGAGCACTTTGTTGAGGGCGTGACCAATGTGCAATTTGCCGTTGGCGTAAGGGGGGCCGTCGTGCAACACAAACAAGGGTGCGCCTTTGCGCGCCACACGCAGTTTTTTGTACAGACCTTGATCGCTCCAGGCTTTGGCCCAGGCGGGCTCACGCTTGGGCAAGTCGCCGCGCATCGCAAAGGCGGTGTCGGGCATGTTCAAGGTGGCGCGGTAATTTGTTTTTGGTTCAGACATGGTCAAACGATTCAATCTTCAAAAGGGATTTGCAATGAAAACCTGCAGTGTGTTGATTTCACAAAATCCAGGTTTGGATCACAAAGAAAGTGCAGGCATTCACAAAGCTGCACATCAGGTGAGGGGCGTGGCGAGCGTCAAATTCGATCGCGCGATGTTTGGCGATGGGTTTGACCATGACGGGA